>OIWK01000472.1_pt1 | contig 43374 bp, 39 predicted proteins | sample 1587401 | NCBI WGS metagenome assembly OIWK01 (sample SAMEA3888911, study PRJEB22519) | human gut metagenome | biome: human gut; feature: human-associated habitat; material: faeces | place: Denmark | collected 2009 | reverse complement strand
ACGGAGGCACGGTTTATGCATACAGAGGACTTGACGAAACTCCGATTACCGTCGGCGAGGTTATAAAGACTTCATTCAGAGGCGACAATATCGAAATTGCCGTAAAATGTGACGGAGGCACGGTTTATGCATACAGAGGACTTGACGAAACTCCGATTACCGTCGGCGAGGTTATAAAGACTTCATTCAGAGGCGACAATATCGAAATTGCCGTAAAATGTGACGGAGGCACGGTTTATGCATACAGAGGACTTGACGAAACTCCGATTACCGTCGGGGAAAAGGTCAATGTATTTCTTTATCGGCTTTTCATTACCAAAGGCGATGAGGTTCAGATTCTCCGTAACAAATCACTTCAGGAAGAATCGGTTATCATCTAATCTGTTTAATCACGATATCAACTGTAAAAAATCCTATAAAAACAAGCAAAGCACCGAGGGTAATTTCTCTCGGTGCTTTGCATTTTCTTAGCCTAATTTCAGTTTATTTTCAAATTCTGTAATCCATTTAGGTCTGTAACCGTTTGAATAATTGAATTTGTTGTTTTTTATTTCGGCAACTTTAATAAATCCGTTTTCATTATCATAAAAAATTACTTCATCACACAGCGGAACAATTCTTTTTAAAGAATCGAAGCGGTTATCAAATCTTCTGCACACATCATTTTTCGGAATATCATGACCGCCTTTCCGTACCCTGTTTTCAATTCTTGCAAGACTTTCTTCTTTTGAGTTAAGACCTACATAGTACATAATAACATAGTAGCCCTGTTTTCGTGCCTGCTGAATTGTTTTCTCGGTTCTGTGTCCTGAAAGAGTGGTTTCCTGTGTGAAAGAAATATTGTTATCAAGGCAGTATGTGTCAGAATAATCAACATTGTTTGTTACAATTCTTTCACCACTTAAAATTCCGTATAGGCTTGTTTTTCCAACACAGTCAAGTCCTGCGATAACTGTAAATGATTTTTTAATCATTTAATCAAATCCTTGATAACTTCGCCGGCTATGATAAGACCTGCAACCGACGGAACAAATGCGGTACTGCCGGGAACCTGTCTGCGTTGGGTGCATTTTCTCTCAGTTTCTGGAGGGCATATGCAATTTGTTTTACAGCTTATTGCCATATCGTCAACGGGTGTGATAGGCTTTTCTTTTGAATAAACAACCTTCAGCTTTTTGATACCTCTCTTTTTGAGTTCGTGTCTCATAACCCTTGCAAGAGGACAGACCGAGGTTTTGTAAATGTCGGCAACCTCAAACGCTGTAGGATCAAGCTTGTTGCCTGCTCCCATTGAACAGATGATAGGCGTCTTGGCTTTGTCGGCTTGCATAACAAGCTCAATTTTGCCTGTTACCGTGTCAATTGCATCAACTACATAGTCGTATTTTGAAAAGTCGAATTTTTCCGAGGTTTCGGGAGTGTAAAAGGTCTGGTGTTTGTTGATGATTATGTCGGGATTGATGTCCTTGAGCCTTTCCTCTGCAACATCAACCTTGTATTTGCCTACTGTTTTTCTTGTTGCAAAAATCTGGCGATTGATGTTTGTAAGGCACACCTTGTCATCGTCAATAAGGTCAAGCTCGCCGACTCCGCTCCTTGCAAGAGCCTCTGCCGTGTATCCGCCTACACCGCCGATTCCGAAAATTGCAACTCTTGTTTTTGAAAGCCTGTCCATAGCTTCTTTGCCAATCAAAAGCTGTGTTCTTGAAAACTGATTAAGCATAAAAACGCTCCTTAATACATATTCAAATCATTTAGTATTCCTATCGGTACAATAAGTATTTACATCGGAATAAAACTCCCGCTGTTTGCTGACGGGAGGTATCTTTGTATAGTTTATCTTGTAATCACTGTTTTTGTCAAGCAAAACCCGAAATTTATTGACATGGAAGGGTGAATGTAGTATAATCAAAACATACCAAACAGATAGGTTTAGTGGTAAAATAACTGACTAACTTTAATTGACAATAGCTGTCGGCAGTAATAAAATAACTTTAAAAGTGTATTTTACTGTCGGATTTTATTTGTAACGGAGCGAATTTTTTATGTACTGCCTGAGCGTAAGTCACAAAACTTCAAATGTGGTTGTGAGAAAGAAGCTTGCCTTTCCCGATGAGCAAAAAAAGACATTTCTTGACGAACTTTATTATTCTGAAAATATCAGCGAGTGTTTGATTCTCTGCACCTGCAACAGAACCGAGGTTTATTTTTGCGGTGACGAATCATCTGTGAAAACGGTTGAAACCGTTCTTTCGGATTTTTCAGGAATTGATTTTGACGAACTAAAAAAGTACATCTGCCTTTTCTACGGTGACAGGGCTTTGCTCCATCTTTTCAGGGTGGCAGGCGGAATTGAATCAATGGTTATCGGTGAAGATGAAATACTCGGTCAGCTAAAGCGAGCCTATGCCTTTGCAAAGGACAACGGCACGGTTGCCTATGAGCTTAATATGTGCGTTCAGGCGGCTGTTTCCTGTGCAAAAAAAATCAAGACCGAAACCGCCATTTCAAAAACATCGGTTTCAGTTGCAACTCTTGCGTCAAACGAGGCGGCAAAATTCAAAGACGGTGAGCTGAATGTCCTTGTAATCGGTGCAACAGGCAAGGTCGGCTCAACCGTTGTGAAAAATCTTTTGTCGCACAAAGGTATAAGCGTTACCGTGACTTCACGAAAGCACAAAGCAGAAACTGTTTTTGAAAATACGGGTACGAATGTGATTGATTATGACGAAAGATACAAAGCGTTTGACTTTGCAGACTGCGTAATCAGTGCCACAAGCGGACCGCATTACACGGTTACATATTATGATTTAAAAAACAATATAAAAACCGAAAAATCAAGGCTGTTTATTGACCTTGCCGTACCGCCCGACATTGACGAAAATATCCCCAAAATAAGCGGTGTAAGGCTCATTAACATTGACTGCATAAAACAGCTTGCAAACGAGAACAATGCTCTCAAACTCGACAGTGTTGAAAGTGCAAAAGAAATAATTTTTGAGGAAATTGAAGTTCTCAAAAAAGACCTTGCCTTTCACGAATTTTTGCCGTGTATGCAGTCCGTAAAAAACGCAATGCCGTCAGATTTTTCGGAAAAATTCATTTATAAGCTGAAATCCGATGTTTCGGCAGAAGAATTTGCAAGAATTCTTGAAATCTACAGAAAGTGCGGAGAGAATAACTAATGGCATATTTCCCGTTTTATATTGACATTGAAAATAAAAAAATACTTGTAGTCGGCGGCGGTACGGTTGCACTCAGAAAGATTGAAAAGCTGACGCCGTTTTCGCCCGACATAACCGTTGTTGCTCCGAAAATCTGCGATGAAATCAAGGCTTTGAATGTGAAAATCATTGACCGCAGATTTTGTGACAGCGACCTTGACGGTGCGTTTTGCGTTGTCAGCGCAACCGATGATGAAACGCTCAACGGCAGAATTTTTCAGCTTTGCAACGAGAAAAATATTCTTGTTAACACAGTTGACGATAAGGAAAAATGCGGATTTATTTTTCCTGCAATTGCAAGCAAAAACGGCATAACGGCAGGAATTACCACATCGGGCAAAAGTCCGATTTACGCAAAATATCTTAAAGAGCTTTTTGTGGGAATCCTTGAAAGTATGAACGAAAATACAACCGAGGTTTTGTGGAAATATCGCCCGATAATTAAGGAGAAAGTTGAAAAGGAAGATGACAGAAGGAAGATTTTTGAACAGCTTCTTTCGCTTTGCCTTTCGGGACTTGAACCCGATGAAAAAACTGTTGAAAATTTGATTGAGGAATATGAACAATGACGATAAAAATCGGAACACGAAAAAGCAGGCTTGCCCTTGCACAAACCGAAATGTTAATAAAAACGCTGAAAAACCGTTTTCCGAATGTTAAAATTGAAACGGTTTACATCTCGACAACAGGCGACAAAACCCTTGACAAACCGCTTGCAGCTTTAGGCGGAAAAGGTGTGTTCATCAAGGAGCTTGAAATGTCGCTTTTGAGCGGAAAAACAGATGTTGCCGTTCACAGTGCAAAGGACTTGCCGACAAAAATTGCAGACGGACTTGAAATTTCCGCCGTGTTGCCAAGGGGCAGCTATGGCGATGTTTTTGTCACACGCAACAATTTTGAAACAAAGGATGTTTTTGTCATCGGAACAGGCAGTTTAAGACGAAAGCTTTTTGCGGAGAAAATCTATCCTAATGCAAAATTCAAGGATATAAGGGGCAATGTTGACACCCGACTTAAAAAGCTGTTGAACGGTGAGTACGATGCTCTTGTGCTTGCAAAGGCAGGGCTTGAAAGACTTGACCTTTGCAACGGTGAGGATTACACGGTAACTCCGTTTGATGCCGATGAATTTCTCCCAGCACCGTGTCAGGGAATAGTTGCGATTGAAAGCAGAAAAAACAGCGAGGTTTCCAAAATGCTCGCTGAAATCAGCGACAAAAATACAATGCTTTCCTTTGAAACCGAAAGACAGGTTTTGCACAGCCTAAATGCCGATTGTTCAACTCCCGTCGGTGCAATTTCAAAGGTTGAAAACGATAAAATAACGCTTTCTCTGTCTGCCGACTGCAAAAAAACAGTCAGCGGAACAGATGAAATTTCAAACAGAATCAAACTTGCAAAAAGGCTGGTGAGCAAAATTGAGTAACGGAAGAGTGTATATTGTCGGTGCGGGATGCGGCGATTTTGACCTGATAACAATGCGTGGTGCGGAGTATATCAGACATTGCGATGTGCTTGTTTACGACATCCTTATAGATGTGTCATTGCTCGGTTTTGCACCCGAAACGGCTGAAAAAATCTGCGTTGGAAAGCGTTCGGGCAGACACAGCGAAAAACAGGAAAATATTAACGAAATCCTTGTTGAAAAGGCGAGAGAGGGCAAAACGGTTGTCCGTCTTAAAGGCGGCGATCCGTTCGTGTTCGGCAGAGGTGGAGAGGAAATTGAAGCCCTCAAAAGTGCCGATATTCCGTTTGATATTGTACCCGGAATTTCATCCTCGATTGCCGTTCCCGAACTTGCGGGAATCCCTGTTACACACAGAAATCTGAGCCGAAGTGTTCATATAATCACGGGACATACGGCACAGGACACCCTGCCCGAAAATATAAAGAAGTGTGCCGAAACCGACGGAACGCTTGTCTTTCTTATGGGCTTGAGAAACCTCCCCGACATTGTGGAAAATCTTATTCAGAACGGTAAATCGGAGGATACTCCCGTTGCAGTTGTGTCAAACGGCGCTTGTGCAAAAAATCAGACCGTGAGGGGAACTCTCTCGACAATCTGCGAAAATATTAAATCAGCAGAGGTTGTACCGCCTGCCGTTATAGTGGTTGGCGAAACCGCAAAATTTGACTTTGCCCCCACAATTACAAGACCGCTCAAAAATGTTTCGGTTACTGTTACAGGTACGAGAAAGCTCTCCGACAAGCTCGGCAAAATGCTTACGCTTTCAGGTGCGGAGGTCAAAAGGTATGACCTTTTAAAGGTGATTGAATATCATGACAACGAAGTTTTTGACAATGCAATAAACGGCATTGACGGCTACGATCATGTGGTGCTTACAAGTATGAACGGTGCAGAAATTTTTATGAGCCGACTGCGTAAGCTGAAAAAGGATATCCGCAGTTTTGCAAATGTTAAGTTTGCGGTGATTGGTTCGGGAACTGCAGCTGTACTTGAAAAGTACGGAATTTTTGCCGACTGTATTCCGAATGTCTACACAACCCGTGAACTTGGAATTTTGCTTGCAAAAACGGTGAAAAGCGGTGAAAAAGTATTGATTCTGCGTGCCGAAAACGGTTCACCCGAACTCACTCGGATTTTGGCTGATAACAACATTGATTTTGACGATGTCAAAACCTATGACATTCAGCTTGAGAAAAAACAGGATAATTCCGTTGTTGATACCGACTTCATCACTTTTGCGAGTGCGTCGGGTGTGAACACATTTTTTGACGGCGGAGCAATTATTTCCGACAGAACTTCCGTTGTCTGTATAGGTGAAATTACCGCCGAGGCACTTGAAAGTCACGGCGTAAATTCGTTCAAGATTGCAAAAACGAAGGACACAGACGGAATTTTGGAAACTATAATCAAGGAAGTAACTTTGAAAGAAGGATAAATATATGAGAAGATTCAGAAGATTAAGAGCAGGCGAGCAGATTCGCGGTCTTGTTCGTGAAACAAGAATTGACAAGGGCGATTTGATTTACCCGATTTTCATTGCAGAGGGTGAAAATATTAAAAAGCCTGTTGATTCGATGCCGAATGTCTACCAATATTCACTTGACAGAGCAGACGAGATTCTTAAAGAAATTGAAAACAGCGGCATTGCAGGACTTCTTATTTTCGGAATTCCAAAGCATAAAGACGAGCTTGCAACATCAGCCTATGACGATAACGGTGTAACTCAGAACGCAATCAGATACATAAAGAAAAATTATCCGTCACTCCTTATTATTGCCGATGTCTGCCTTTGTGAATACACAAGTCACGGTCATTGCGGTGTTGTTTGCGGTCACGAAATTCTCAATGACGAAACACTTCCGCTCCTCTCTAAAATGGCTGTCAGCCTTGCAAAAGCAGGTGCGGATATCATCGCTCCTTCGGATATGATGGACGGCAGAGTGTCTGCAATCAGAAACGCACTTGACGAAAACGGACTTATCAACACTCCGATTATGTCATACAGTGCAAAATTTGCCTCAGGCTACTATTCGCCGTTCCGTGACGCCGCAGAATCTGCCCCCGAATTTGGCGACAGAAAAAGCTATCAGATGGATTACGCAAACGGCAAAGAGGCTCTGCGTGAAATTGCAGATGATATTGACGAGGGTGCGGATATGGTTATGGTCAAGCCTGCACTTGCATATCTCGATATCGTAAAAGCCGCAAGCGAACGCTTTGACCTTCCGCTTGTTGCCTATAATGTAAGCGGTGAATATGCAATGGTCAAGGCGGCTGCCGAAAAAGGCTGGATTGACGAAAAGAAAATTGTGTGCGAAAATATGATTGCAATCAAGAGGGCGGGTGCGGATATCATAATCACATACCACGCACTTGATGTTGCAAAATGGATTGACGAATTTTACAAATAGGGAAGTGCTTTTATGAATACAACTCAAAGCGAAAAGCTATACGCACAGGCGCTTGACTTTATGCCCGGCGGTGTGAACAGCCCTGTCCGTGCGTGCCGTTCGGTCGGAAGAACTCCGCTTTTTATCGACCGTGCAGAGGGTTCAAAAATTTATGATGTTGACGGAAACGAGTTCATTGACTATATCTGCTCATGGGGACCGAATATCCTCGGTCACAAACAGCCCGATGTTATCAAGGCCGTGACTTCTGCCTGTCAGAACGGACTTACATTCGGTGCGTGCCACAGCGGAGAAATTGAACTTGCCGAGCTTATCCGCAAAAATATGCCGTCAATTGAAATGCTCCGACTTGTAAATTCAGGCACAGAGGCGGTTATGAGCGCAATCCGTGCCGCAAGAGGCTTTACAAAAAGGGATAAAATCGTAAAATTTGAGGGCTGTTACCACGGCCATTCCGACGGCCTGCTCGCTGCCGCCGGGTCGGGCGTCGCCACCGGCGGCCTGCCCGGGTCGGTGCAGGTGTGCCGAAAGGCTACACAGACACAACTCTCCTTGCAAAGTATAATGATGAAGAATCCGTGCAACAGCTTTTTGATAACTGCGGTGATGAAATTGCCTGTGTAATCGTTGAGCCTTGTGCCGCAAATATGGGTGTTGTTCCGCCCAAAAAAGGATTTTTAAAATTCTTGCGTGAAATCACTGAAAAGCACGGTTCGCTTCTTATTTTCGATGAAGTAATCACAGGCTTCAGACTTTCACTCGGCGGTGCTCAAAAGCTTTACGGAGTAAAACCCGACCTTACAACCCTCGGAAAAATTGTCGGCGGCGGAATGCCGCTTGCGGTTTACGGAGGTCGAAAAGAGATTATGGAGTGTGTTGCTCCTCTCGGTTCTGTTTATCAGGCAGGCACACTTTCTGGAAATCCGGTAGCGGTAAGTGCAGGCATTGCAACGCTTAAAATTCTTGAAAAAAATAAAGATTCGATATATCCCGAGCTTGAACGCAAGTCTGCAAAGATTGAAAATGCAATGAAGAACGCAGGACTTAATGTGAACCGTGTGGGTTCGATTATGACGGCATTTTTTACCGACAAAAAGGTTGTTGACTATGACACGGCAACCACAGCCGACACAAAGAGATATGCCGAGTATTACAATCATCTGCTTGAAAACGGAATCTATGCCGCACCGTCACAGTTTGAGGCGATGTTTGTTTCATTTGCGCACACGGAAGATGACATTGAAAAAACTTGTCAGGTTATTGAAAGCTTTAAATAAAATCCGATAAAAACAAGAAAAGCCACCGACATAAAAATCGGCGGCTTTTTGTTTGTAATCTATCAGATGTAGTACATCGGAATGTTGTGTTCAATTTCATTGTTTTTGATATACTCATCGCAAAGCTGTGCAAGTGTAATGCTTTCGGCATATTCCTGAAGATATGACGACATCTTCGACCAAAGACTGTTGTCGATAAGTCTTATCATAACATCATCATCGCCCCGAGTGTTAAAATAAACATTGCTCAGAACATTTGCGTCAAGTGCGTTTATGATATCCTTGAATGTAATCTCTTTAAGGCCTTTTGCAATAACATAACCGCCGTTTGAACCCTTCTGACCTCGCACAAGTCCTGCCGAGCTGAGTGACGAGAGAATCTGTTCAAGATACTTTTTAGATATATTTTGCCGTTTGGCAATTTCGGGAGTTGTTACCGCATTGCCGTTTAGTGAGTGTGACGCAATGTCAATAACAGCGATGATTCCGAATTCCACCTTTGTTGAAATCTTCAATTTTAGCATCTCCTTTCCGTGCGTTTTGTTTGCTGAAAGAGTATATAATAATGGTAACAGTTTTTAATTTAAAAATCAATACCTACTAAACAAATATGTATTGTAGGAAATAATGGAATTACGGCAAATTTTAAAGAAAAATTGTGCAAGAGGTAAAATCTCATTAAACCTATTGAAATACTATGATTAATGGGGTATAATCTACCTATATCAATCGAAGCCGTCAGACAAATTCTTACGACGGTCTTACACAAAAGGGTTGGTTGTATGAAATTAAGGGGTTGGTGATATTATGGAGTTTAACACCGCATTACTTCACAAGGGTTTTAACGGTGAAAAGGTTTTTGGCTCAACCTTAACTCCCATTTATCAGGTCAGTGCATTTTCGCACAGCTCTGCCGAACAGCTTGAAAAGGTGTTCAACAACAGAGCTCCCGGCTACGCCTACTCTCGAATAGGCAATCCCACGGTAACATCTTTTGAGAACAGAATTGCTTCCATTGAAAACGGTGTCGGTGCGGTTGCGTGTTCGTCAGGTATGGCAGCCGTTACGATGGCACTCCTGAACATTCTTGAATCAGGTGACGAAGTAATCGCAAGCGCAGGTCTTTTTGGCGGAACAATTGATTTGTTTGGAGATCTTGAGCCTTTCGGAATTGTTACACGATATGTCAACAAGGTGACAGCCGAGGAGATTGAACCGCTCATAAACGAAAAAACAAAAGCAGTCTTTGCCGAGCTTATCGGCAATCCCGGACTTGAAATTGCCGATCTTGACGCTGTATCAGAGCTTGTTCATTCACACGGTGTTCCGCTCATTATCGACAGCACAACGGCAACTCCGTATCTTATTCAGCCGTTTGAACACGGTGCGGACATCGTGGTTCATTCCTCGTCAAAGTACATTAACGGCGGCGGAAATTCAATCAGCGGAATAATCGTTGACAGCGGCAATTTTGAATGGAATACGGAAAGATACAAAGGTCTTGCAGAGTACAAAAAATTCGGTCGGCTTGCGTATGTTGCAAAGCTGAGAAACGGTATCTGGCGAAACATAGGCTGTTGCCTTGCACCGTTTAATGCTTTTATGAACTCTGTCGGACTTGAAACACTCGGACTTCGTATGGAGCGTCTTTGTTACAACGCTCTTGAGCTTGCAAAGTTCTTTGAAACACAAAACGGAATCGAAGTCAACTATCCGGCTCTTGAAGCTTCTCCATATTACAGCCTTTGTCAAAAGCTGTTGAAGGGAAAAGGCGGTGCAATCCTCACAATCAGGGCAGGAAGTAAAGAAAGAGCGTTTAAGCTTATCAACAATTTGAAGTATGCAACAAATGCAACAAATATAGGCGACACAAGAACACTTGTAATTCATCCGTCAAGCACAATTTACGCTCACGGAACAGAAGAACAAAAAAGAAACGCAGGCGTGTTTGAGGATACAATAAGAATCAGCGTCGGCATTGAGAATATTGAGGATTTACAGTCTGACTTCAAACAGGCTGTAGACAGTATAAATGTGAATGAATCGGAGGAGTAAGAGAAATGGCAGTTGATTATGCTACGCTTAAAAAGGGCGGCTTTATGCGTCAAAAACAGAAAAATAATTTTTCGCTCAGGCTCAGAGTTGTAGGCGGCAACCTCACAGCTAAACAGCTTGCGAAAATTGCCGAGGTTTCGGAAAACTACGGTGACGGTTATGTTCACCTCACATCAAGACAAAGTGTTGAAATTCCTTTTGTAAAGCTTGATGATGTTGAGGCAGTTAAGGACGCACTTGCCGAGGGCGATGTTGAGCCGGGCGTTTGCGGCCCGAGAGTAAGAACAATTACAGCCTGTCAGGGTGAGGCAATCTGTCCCAGCGGTTGTATTGATACATACGCTCTTGCAAAGGAGCTTGACGACAGATATTTTGCAAAGGAACTTCCGCACAAGTTCAAGTTCGGCATAACAGGCTGTCAGAACAACTGCCTTAAAGCTGAGGAAAACGATGTCGGTATCAAGGGCGGAATCAAGGTTTCATGGAAAGAGGACGCTTGTATCGGCTGCGGAGTCTGCGTAAAGGCATGCCGTCAGGGTGCAATCACTCTTGATGACGGGAAAATTTCCGTTGACAATTCAAAGTGTAACTACTGCGGCAGATGCTTCAAGGCTTGCCCGACAGATGCGTGGGACACAATTCACGGCTACATTGTTTCATTCGGCGGACTTTTCGGCAACTCAATTAACAAGGGTGAAACAATTATTCCGTTTATCGAAAATAAAGAAAAACTTATGGAAATCTGTGATGCCGCTCTTAACTTCTTTGCAGAAAACGCAAAGCCGAGCGAACGCTTTAAGTTTACAATCGACAGAGTAGGCAGAGAAAAATTTGAACAGAGAATTTTGGAGGTTTACAATGGCTGATTTTGTAATTGACGATACAGTAGATATTACCGATGTGGTATGCCCGACAACTTTTGTAAAGGCAAAGGTTGCCCTTGAAGAACTTGACGAAGGTCAGATCCTTTCAATCAAAATGAATGACGGCGAGCCTGTTCAGAATGTTCCGAGAAGTATCAAGGAAGAGGGACACAAAATTCTCAAGCTCATTGACAACGAGGACGGCACATATGACCTGATTGTTGAAAAGGTTGGTGATTAAATGCCGCAGAGAGTAAGCAAAGACAATTTTCAGAGCGAAGTTCTTTCAGCCGATACACTCGTACTTGCGGATTTTTATTCCGACAGCTGTATCCCTTGCAAAAGACTTTCACCCGTACTCTTTGAACTTGAAAAAGAGTATGAGGGCAAGCTGAAAATTGCAAAGATAAATGTTAATTTTGATTCCGAGCTTGCGTCGGAATATGAAGTACAGGCGGCACCCACACTCGTTTTTTTCAAAAACGGTGAAGAGAAAGAAAGGCTCAGAGGTGCGGTCAAAAAATCAGAAATAATCGAAGTGACAGAAAAACTTATTAAGGAGTAATCGTTATGACAATCACAGTTGCAGGAAACAAAAAGGAAGTTGCAGACAATCTTACGGTAGCACAGCTCATTATTGACGAGAATGTTGAAACACCCGAGTATGTAACCGTTACAATCAATGACGAATTTGTTAAGAGCGGTACATTTGAAGAAACAACCTTAAAGGACGGCGATGTTGTAGAGTTCCTTTACTTTATGGGAGGCGGTCAGTAATGGCATTTTCAAACGAACAGCTTGAAAGATATTCAAGACACATTATTCTTAAAGAGGTCGGCGCAAAGGGACAGAAAAAGCTCCTTAATGCAAAGGTTCTCATTATCGGTGCAGGCGGACTCGGCGCTCCTGCCGCAATGTATCTTGCCGCCGCAGGTGTAGGCACAATAGGAATTGCAGATGCAGACGAGGTGGATCTCTCAAATCTTCAAAGACAGATTATCCACTCAACACAGGATATCGGCAAGCCTAAGGTTGAGTCGGCAAAGGAAACAATGGAGGCTATCAACCCCGATGTTACCGTAAAGACATACCACACATTTGTTACAAGCGAAAACATACTTGACCTTGTAAAGGAGTATGACTTCATCATTGACGGTACTGATAACTTTCCGGCAAAGTTCCTTATCAACGATGCCTGTGTAATGGCTAAAAAGCCTTTCTCACACGCCGGAATCATCAGATTTAAAGGTCAGCTTATGACCTATGTGCCGGGTGAAGGTCCTTGTTACCGTTGTGTATTCAAGAACCCTCCGCCAAAGGACGCAGTTCCAACCTGTAAGCAGGCAGGTGTTATCGGTGCAATGGGCGGTGTAATCGGCAGCCTACAGGCAATGGAAGCAATCAAGTACATCATCGGTCAGGGCGAGTTGCTCACGGGCTATCTTCTTACATATGACGCACTCAAAATGGAATTTCGCAAGGTAAAACTTCCGAGTGACACACACAATTGCGCAGTCTGCGGTGACCATCCGACAATCACAGAGCTTATCGACTACGAACAGGCAGAATGTGACGGTGTTCATTTATGATAAAACTTACAAAAAGTGACTTTAAAAAAATACTTGCTCACGCTGTAAAGGAGCTTCCCGATGAGGCTTGCGGTCTTATTGCAGGAACGGTTGAGGGCGGTGACAAGGAGATTAAAAAGGTTTATCTTCTTACAAATATCGACCACTCAAACGAACATTTTTCGCTTGATCCAAAGGAACAGCTTGAGGCAATCAAAGATATGAGAAAGAACGGGTTTGTTCCTCTCGGCAACTGGCATTCACATCCCGAATCGCCGTCAAGACCCTCTGAAGAGGACAAAAGACTTGCCTTTGACAGCAAGGCAAGCTATATGATTCTTTCGCTTATGGACAGAGAAAACCCCGTTCTCAATTCATTCAAAATTACGGGAGATACAGCAGAAAAGGAAGAACTTGTTATAGAGTAAAGGAGGGAGATTATGTACGACATCGTGATTATCGGCAGCGGTCCCGCAGGACTTTCAGCCGCAATTTATGCGCAGCGTGAAAACCTTAAAGCGGTTGTGGTTGAAAAAGAATTTATGGGTACGGGACAGATTGCCGAGAGCGAGAGAGTAGATAATTACCCCGGATTTTACGGTGAAACGGGCTTTGACCTCGGAGAAAAGTTCAGAACTCACGCCGAAAAACTCGGTGCTGAATTTGTTGAGGGAGAGGTTACCAAGGTTGAAAGAGTTAACGGTAACTTCTCCGTAAACATTGACGGCGGTGAAAGTCTTGAAACAAAAACCGTAATCTATGCGGCAGGAACACAGCGCAGAAAGCTTGGCGTAAAAGGCGAAAAGGAATTTTCGGGTAACGGAGTTTCTTATTGTGCGGTGTGTGATGCGGCTTTCTATAAGGATAAAATTACCGTGGTAACAGGCGGCGGTGACACTGCTTTTGGTGACGCACTTCTGCTTTCAAGATTCTGCAAAAAGGTTTATCTCGTTCACAGAAGGGATTCCTTCAGAGCAGGCAGAGCCCTACAAAACAGGGTGTTTGCCACGGAAAATATTGAAGCTCTTACAAATGCTACGGTATCTGAAATTAACGGAGATACAAAGGTGACTTCGGTCACACTTTTACAAAACGGAGAAGAAAAACAGCTTGATTGCAACGGTGTTTTCGTTGCAGTCGGAAGTGTTCCCGATACAAAACCTCTTGCAAATCTTGTCAAAACCGACAAGGACGGTTACATTATTGCCGATGAAAGCGGAAAAACCTTTGCAGACGGTATTTTTGCAGGCGGTGACATCAGAACGAAAGCACTTCGTCAGGTCGTTACAGCCGTGTCGGACGGTGCAAACTGTGTGATTTCGGCAGAAAAATATCTTGACGAAAAACAATAACGGCAAGGGAGTGAAATCCTATGAAAACAGAAAAAATAAGCACCGATGTCCTCATTATAGGCGGCGGAACGGCAGGCTGTTATGCGGCTCTGACCATTTCCGAAAATTCGGACAAAAAGGTTCTTATCTGTGAAAAAGCACACATCAAAAGAAGCGGTTGTCTTGCCGCAGGTGTAAATGCTCTTAATGCATACATTGTTGAGGGCAGAAAACCGCAGGACTATGTTGACTACGCTAAAAAGGACGCCGACGGGATTGTCAGAGAGGATTTGCTCCTTACCATGTCCGAAAAGCTCAACGAAGTAACCGACAGACTTGAAAAACTCGGTCTTGTAATTTTAAAGGACGAGAACGGAAAGTATGTTACACGAGGCAACCGAAACCTTAAAATCAACGGTGAAAACATAAAGCCGATTCTTGCGGACGCAGTCGAAAAGGCAAAGAATGTAACCGTTCTCAACCGTGTTAATATTTTTGATTACTCTGTAAAGGACAACAAAATCAACGGTGCATTCGGATTCGGCATTGAAAGCGGAATTTTCTACACAATCGAAGCAAAGGCTGTCATAATTGCCACAGGCGGTGCGGCAGGACTTTACAAGCCGAACAACCCCGGATTTTCCCGTCACAAGATGTGGTATCCGCCCTTTAATACAGGTGCAGGCTACGCAATGGGAATCAGAGCCGGTGCAGAGATGACAACCTTTGAAATGCGTTTTATCGCACTCAGATGCAAGGACACAATCGCTCCCACGGGAACACTTGCACAGGGTGTAGGCGCAAAGCAGATTAATTCACTCGGCGAGGTTTATGAAACAAAGTACGGACTTACAACTTCCGAAAGAGTTTACGGTACGGTAAATGAAAATCAGGAGGGCAGAGGTCCCTGCTACCTCAGAACAGAGGGAATCACAGCCGAGCAGGACGAATCACTTTTAAAAGCCTATCTCAATATGGCACCTTCGCAGACAATCAAGTGGATTGAAAGCGGAAGAAATCCTTCACGGCAGAATGTTGAAATTGAGGGAACAGAGCCGTATATCGTAGGCGGTCACACGGCAAGCGGTTACTGGGTTGACACAGACCGTGCAACCACAATTGAAGGACTTTTTGCAGGCGGTGATGTTGCAGGCGGTTGTCCGCAGAAGTATGTTACGGGCGCTCTTGCAGAGGGTGAAATTGCAGGGCTTTCGGCAGTTAAGTATATTGACAGCAAAGAAAGCTTTGAGAAAATCAGCGATGAAGATACAAATTATCACCTCAGGGAAACCGAGAAATATCTCACAGACCGCCATTCACTCTACACCACGGAACAGCTTGAAGAGGCAATGCAGACGGTTATGGACAGCTACGCAGGCGGTATAAAAACAAACTACCGTTTCAACGAAAAACAGCTTGACATTGCCGACTGCAAAATCAGACAGCTTGAAACGCTCACAGATGACCTCTATGCAGAAGATTTTCAGGAGCTAATGTATATCTGCGAGCTTAAAGAAAGGCTTACGGTCTGCAAAAGCGTAATTGCTCACCTCAGAGCGAGAAAGGAAACACGCTGGCACAGCTTTGCCGAAAACCTTGACTATCCCGAAAAGGACGACAGGAACTTTAACAAGTATGTTAATTCCCGTCTTGAAAACGGCGAGATAAAAATTATTATTCGTGACCTTGTAACGGGAGGTGAAAAGTATGAGCATAGTAATTGACAAGTCCAAGTGCATAGGCTGCAAAAGGTGTCGCAATGTCTGCCCCGGAAGTCTTATCAAGACCGACGAAAACGGCAAAGCGTACATCAAATATCCCAAGGATTGCTGGGGCTGCACCTCCTGCATAAAAGAATGTCCCGCATATGCAATCAGCTTTTTCCTCGGTTCTGATATTGGCGGTATGGGCAGTAAGGTTCACACCGAAAAGAACGGAGATATCCTCTCGTGGTTAATTGAAAAACCGCATGGCGAGGTCATTAAGATTGATATAAATCAAAAAGAATCAAACAAATACTAAGGAAACACTTTGTAAGTATTTCCGTGAAAAGGAGATAAGGTATGAGTCAGCTTTCACATTTAGATGAGCTTGAAGCAGAAGCTATATACATAATCAGAGAAGTTGCGGCAGAGTGCGAAAAGCCTGTTATGCTCTACTCAATAGGCAAGGACAGCTCGGTTATGCTCCACCTTGCAATGAAGGCGTTTTATCCCGAAAAACCACCGTTCCCGTTCCTCCACATTGACACAACATGGAAGTTCAAGGATATGATAAAATTCCGTGATGACACAGCAAAAAAGCTCGGAATTGAAATGCTCGTTTACACCAATGAAGAAGGTGTTAAAAAAGGTATCAACCCGTTTGATCACGGTGCGGCTTACACAGATATTATGAAAACACAGGCTCTCAAACAGGCACTCAACAAATACGGCTTTACTGCGGCATTCGGCGGTGGCAGACGAGATGAGGAAAAGTCAAGAGCCAAGGAAAGAATTTTCTCTTTCAGAAATAAAGCACAGGCATGGGATCCTAAGAACCAGCGCCCCGAGATGTGGAAGCTTTACAACACAAAAATCAATAAGGGCGAAAGCATTCGTGTGTTCCCAATTTCCAACTGGACAGAAAAGGACATATGGCAGTACATTCAAAGGGAAAAAATTGACATCGTTCCGCTTTACTTTGCGGCAAAAAGACCTGTTGTTTACCGTGACGGCAACATTATTATGGTTGATGACGATCGTTTTCCGCTCAAAGAGGGCGAAGTACCCGAATTGAAATCGGTTCGTTTCAGAACACTCGGCTGTTATCCTCTTACAGGCGGCATAGAGTCAACTGCAACAACTCTTGATGAAATTATTGACGAAACCCTCAGCTCCGTTTCTTCGGAGCGTACCTCCAGAGTAATTGACAACGAGGCACAGGGCAGTATGGAACGCAGAAAAAGGGAGGGTTACTTCTGATGAAAGATTTACTTAAATTTATTACCTGCGGCAGTGTTGATGACGGTAAATCAACACTCATAGGTCACATACTTTATGACGCAAAGCTTATTTATGCCGATCAGGAAAAGGCTCTTGAGCTTGACAGTAAGGTCGGCAGTCGCAGCGGTGACATTGACTATTCGCTTTTGCTTGACGGTCTTATGGCTGAGCGTGAGCAGGGCATCACAATTGATGTTGCTTATCGCTACTTTACAACCGACAACCGCAGTTTTATCGTTGCCGACACACCAGGTCACGAGGAATATACAAGAAACATGGCTGTAGGCGCATCCTTTGCAGACCTCGCAGTTATCCTCATTGACGCATCACAGGGCGTTCTTGTTCAGACAAGAAGACACGCAAGAATCTGTAAGCTTATGGGTATAAGACATTTTGTCTTTGCCGTTAATAAGATGGATTTGGTAAAGTACAGCAAGTTACGCTTTGACGAAATCGTAAAGCAGATTGAAGAACTAAAAAACGAGCTTTTACTTGACGATATCTACATCATTCCGCTTTCCGCAACAGAGGGCGACAATGTTACCGTAAAGTCCGAAAATATTCCGTGGTACAACGGTGTTCCTCTGCTTCAGTATCTTGAAACTGTTGATGTTGATTCCTCGGAGGAGGAAGAAGGATTCTATCTTCCTGTTCAGCGAGTTTGCCGTCCCGACCACACATTCAGAGGCTTTCAGGGACAGATTGAGTCGGGCAGTATCAGCATAGGCGATGAAATCGTAACACTCCCGAGTAATGAAAAGGCTCATGTAAAGCAGATTCTTATGACAGATAAGGATGTTAAAACCGCTTTCAAGGGACAACCCGTTACAATCACACTTGACAAGGAAGTTGATGTGTCCCGTGGCTGTGTAATTACAAAGGACACAAATCTTGCGTCCTATCAGGGGCTTACAGCGTCAATTCTCTGGATGGATGACGAACAGCTTACAGCTGGCAAGGATTACCTTGTAAAGCTCGGCACAAAGACTATTTCGGGTATCGTTTCCGAAATCAAGTACGCTGTTGATGTGAACACAGGCGAGCATATTCCTGCCGATTCACTCACAAAGAACGGAATCGCAGTCTGCACAATTCTGCTTGCAGAGCCGATTGCGGTTGACCTTTTCTCAAAGCATAAAACACTCGGTGAGCTTATTTTGATTGACCGTGTGTCAAATATGACATCAGCCTGCGGTGTTGTTGATTTGGTTGAAGAAAAAGCCGATGATGCAAAAAAGGCGTCATTCGTACTCGGCTTACTTGAGGCAAGAGGTGACATTTTTGAAGAGTTTTTCTATGACACTTCAAGCCTTAATGTTCTCAAATATCAGCCTGTTAAGGAAACCTATACAAAGGGGGACACAATCCCTGTTGAGGGCGAAAGCTATAAGTATCCCGACAGCTTTGATATTATAGTTCTTCGTGACAGCGTTGCCGTAAAGGTTCGTGACCGCAAGATTACCGATATCGTTCCGACATCGGAGTACAGCTACGGCGGTGTTCCTGTTGTAAACGGCAGAGGCTTTGAGGTTCTTGCCGACAGCAACGAAAAAATTCAGCAGTTTCTTTCCGAGTATTCAAATCTTAAAAGCATCAACGATGCGGATTTCTTTGCAAAGTGGGTTAAGTTCGATACCTACAGAAAAATTGCAATTCAAAACAGATAACAGGTTTATTCATTTTAACTCATTCGCAGAGGGCATTGTCATTTGGCAATGTCCTTTGTGATTTTATGACTTTCTTGCCGAAAAACTGACATTACTGCCAAATTGTTGCATTTATAATTTTTATTCTGTATAGTGTACTCAACAAATAAAATTTAAAGGAGTGCTTACAAATGAGCAAAACAGCGGCGGTATTAATCACATTTTTTCTCGGTGAACTCGGTGTTCACAGATTTATGACAGGCAAAATCGGAACAGGTATCATCTGGCTTTTAACTTGCGGTGTTTTCGGTATCGGTTGGCTTGTTGATTTTATTATGGTTCTTACAGGCAAATTCACGGACAAAAACGGAAATGTCTGGGGTGCTAACTAATCTGAAAGGAAGTTACTATGGCATTCGGAATTAAAACCAAAAACATTAAGACACAAAATTCTTATACGATTGAGAGTTTTTTTGATGCAATCAAAGACAAAGAGTTTACGGCAGGAACTCCGTCACTTACAAAGCATGGAATGGCTACCGTAATAACATTTCCCGCTCTCGACAGTCAGAATCAGGTTTGGATTATGAAGAGCGGTTTCGGCAAGGAAACGCAGAAATTCTCAATTCAAAAGTCCACTCAGGCGGGTATGGACAATGTAGCTAAAAATGCGGCATTGGATTCAATCACAGGCGGGCTTTTCAGCGTTGGCGGAATGATCAGTGAAAACACAAAAAAGTGTGAAAAACTTGTTGATGCAACCGCAAAAGAACTTTCAGAAATGAATCTGTAACCAAAGTCGGCACGATTTTCGTGTCGATTTTTTCTTGCCAAAAACTGCTTTTAACGGTACAATTAGGCGGGGTGAGATTATGTTTTTTAACGATTATTACAATTCTCCGATTGGCAATATAACTATGGCATCTGACGGTGAGAGCCTTTGCGGTTTGTGGTTTGATGGACAAAAGTACTTTGCGTCAACCGTAAAAGGTGAAACTGAGGATAAACCCCTGCCTGTTTTTGAACAGACAAAAAAGTGGCTTGACATATATTTTTCAGGCAACGAACCCGATTTTACGCCCAAGCTTTCGCTTAACGGCTCAGAATTTCGCAAGGCTGTGTGGGATATTCTCCTGACAATTCCCTACGGCTCAGTTATGACCTACGGCGAAATTGCAAAAATTTTGGCAAAACAGCGTGGCGTTGCCAAGATGTCCGCACAGGCGGTCGGTGGTGCTGTGGGTCACAATCCGATTTCGATAATCGTGCCGTGTCACCGTGTTGTTGGGACAAACGGAAACCTTACGGGTTATGCGGGCGGCATAGACAAAAAAATCAGCCTTCTCAAAATTGAAAAGACTGATGTTAAAAAGCTTATTCAAAAATTCCCGAAAAGAATTAACTAAAATTATTAATTACCCAACCCGTAATTATTGCAAGTCTGTCATCCGACAGGCTTGTTTCAATTTTACCGCCGTTTTTTTCGGCAAGATTTTTCAAAGTTTTATACGCAAAGCTGTGGTACAGAACATTGTTCTGTGCCTTTTTTATTTCATTTTCAATCGGAAAGCTTATGCAGCAAAAGAGAAATCCAGCCCTTGTTTCTGCTTTTAAGGCGATAATTTGTTTTCCGTTTCCGCAAAATTCCTTTACATTTTCAAACGCAATGTCAATCATATTGTTAAACAAAACGCAGATTTCAAGGTTGTCGGCAGGCACATTTGCAAGCGAACCCTCAAATGTGATTTTAATGTTTTCATCTGCATTTTTCTGCTTATCGCTTAAAATCGCATCCGTAAGGTCGTTGCCCGTGTTGTACAAAATCTGAAATGAGCTTATAATCTCGCTGTCATATTTTTGCAGGAGAGGAAGAACCTCATCATATTTCCGACTGTTGATAAGCGATTTTAATCCGATAGAAAGATCGTTATAATCATGCCTGATTTTTCTCAGTTCATATCCCGAAGTCGTAATGCTCTTGTAATAATTAATCTGTGCGTTAAGCTGTCTTTCGTAGATATCGTTTTCATGCATATACTGGCTCTTTTTAATCTGATTGTACAAAAGAATCGGTATTGAAAATGAGAACACCACCGACACAATCATTGTCAAAATTTTAAGTGTAGCCGTTCTGTAATCCGATGACGGAATTATGTAATATGCCCCGAAGGTCGCCATACTACCGCCGATATAGAGGAAAATCAAAATCATAATTATTGTAGGTTTGGTAATTGACTCAACCACAAGCTTGGTTTTGATTTTCAGCGGACTTGACAGCAGTACGAATATTCCCAAAACAATAAGATTTGAAATCAGATTAAAAAACACACTGGTGCTGCTCGCAAATTCGGTTGAATAGATTGAACACAACAATTGATAGATTTCGGATATAAAAAATGTTAATCCCGAAAAGAAGAGCGAAGAGAACAGCAACATCATTTTTTTATTGTATCCAAGTGAAATCGGAAGAAATGTCAATGTAACAAAATGCAAAACCGGCAGAATTACATACCGTTGGTCGCTTTTTATAAAGCAGGCAAACGATGCCGTTGAAATTATAAAAATCAATGACAGGGCAAAATACAGTTTGTACTTGGTAATGGAAAATATTTTTGAAGTAAAATAGAAAATTGCCACAAGCCCTATTACAAACTCCGCATAGCTGTAAAATAGCACAAATTATAACCTCACATAATTTTTTTCAAGAAAATTCATATATGATGTCCGAAAGGATTTTTGATAATTTTTACTGAGATAAGCCGCCTCTCCGTTGCTCAAATATACCGTGTCGGAGGAATACGATTTTACATAGTGAAGATTTACCACATAAGAACGATGAGTTCTTACAAAACAGTATGCAGGCAACAGCCTTGTAACCCCTGAAAGTGTTTTTGAGCAGTGCATAATCTTATCGGACAAATGAATATTTGAATACTTTCCGTCAGCCTCAATAAAGCAGATTTCATTCGAATTTATTTTTTTCAATTCTTTATTTTGAATAAGAGTTATCGGATAATTTGCATCTACAATTTTTACATAATCGTCAATTGCCTTGAAAAATTTTGATTTGTCAATCGGTTTCAAAAGAAATCTGAATGTGGTCACTTCAAATGCATCAATCATAAAGTGGGGATAAGATGTCAGAAAAATTATGCAGGAAAGCACATTGCGTTTTCTGAGCTCCTTTGCAACAGTCAGTCCGTCCGTACTGCCAAGCTGAAAATCAAGCACGATTATATCGTAATTATTCTCGGAATTCAAAAGCTTTTCACCGCTTTCAAATTCATCAATATCAATAATTATACGATTTTCCTTTGCATATTCTAAAAGCAGTTTTTTAACCTCTTCGGTTATGTGTTTATCATCATCACATAAAGCCGCAAACACATCTTCACCCTCTTACTCCCAAAACAGAATATCTTGCTCCAAACTGTATTTATTTTGCTCTTTTTATCTGTTATTGTGAATTTAACAACAGAATAAGGGGGGAGCAAAAAGTGTTTGATACTATCTTCAGATGGATCTTCGGTTGGCTCTGATGCCTGAAAAATAAAAGGCAATCGTTTGATTGCTTTTTATTTGCAAAGTAATTTCACTCCCGAAAACCGCACTTTTGCTCCTGTTATATAATAAATTATAATATTTTTGCACCTTATTGTCAATATATGGCATTGCCGTTGCTGAAATTTATTATATTATTTTCAGAATATTGTATGCAGTGTTCCTTTCACTCCCAAAAACCGCTCTTTTACTCCAAGGTATATTTATTTTCGACTTTGAATATTTAAAATGTAGACAGAGATTATTATTGAAATCTTGTTTATTAATTTTACAGTAAGTGCATAATTTGACAAGCATTTAACTTTACCGTCCTTGTCCTGTTTTTTGCAGAGCAGGGGCGGTGCTTTTTATGCTTGCAGTTATTATAGAATATAAAAACAGCGGACAGTCCATTAATTCGGAATGTCCGCTGTTTTGCCTTTTATTATGACTTGATGTTGTATTATTAATCGAAGAAGCCAAGACCTCTTAATGCATTGATGAATCGTTTCATATAGTCAAGCGAGGTAACGGGCCACACAAATCCCATTCTGTAAAGAACCTGCATTGTATATGTGTTGCTCTTGCCGACTGTAAATGTCTTTTGACCGTGAGCCATGTTCTGATATGCAATCATACTCGAAAGAATCTTTGCTTTTTCGGGATCCTGCTCGGCTCTGTCAAGTGCAATCATATATTCCTCATACTCTGCACCCTGTGAATGAAGTCCGATTTTGTTCATCTCGGTGTAGAGGTCGCCCATAATGAGAGTATGGTTGTTGAACGGGTGGAACACGGTGCAATCCTTCGGAGCCTGTGCAAGCAGAAGAATTGCCTTTGCCACAAAATCAATCGGAGAAAGCTCAAACGGCATTTCCATTGCCTCATACGGATATTTGCCGATAAGGAGTGTAGATTTGAGCCTGCCCATAAATGTGTTGGTGGTAAAATTAATCTGATATTCACCGTCGCTGTTTCTTGCGGCAAGTGTGCCTACGCGCATAATCTTTGCGTTAAAGCCCTTTGAAACCTCTTCAAGAATCGCCCTTTCCGCAAGGAACTTTGACAGGGTGTACTTTGAACCCTCATGCTGACCAAAGTAAAGTTGATTTTCTTTGAGCTTGTCAACAGAACCTTGTTCGCCCACAAACATACCGCCTACGCTCATTGTTGACACATGAACAAGTCTTGCATTAGCCTTTTTGCAGAAGTCAAGTACATTGAGAGTACCGTAAAGGTTTACATCTTCAATGTCTGTACCCTTTGAAAAGTGCTTAACATTTGCGGCACAGTTGATGACCGTGTTAATGTCCTTGTCAATAAATTTATCGAATGATTCACGGTTTGTAACATCACCGCTGATAACGGTAACTCTGTCGGGATATCTTTCTTTCAGACTTTCTTCAAAGTAGTAATAGTAGATTGAGTTCATTCTGTTTTCGGCAGGATTATTGTTTTTGTCACGAATCATACAGTAAACCTTGCCGTTATACTTGTGAAGAAGTTCGTAGAGAATGTGTACTCCGAGGAAGCCGGCAGAGCCTGTCAGAAGAACATTGCCGAGTTTTTGAAGCTCACCGTTTTTGAATGTATCAATATTATTCTTTTCAAGAACTTTATTGATATTTGTATAATCGTAGTCCGAAAGATTTTCAAGGTCATCTTCGGCTGAATCATCCTTGCTCACAAATTTTGCAAGAGTCTGCGGAGTAGGATTTGCAAAAATGTCGCTGTATGCAACCTCAATGTTTTTCTTTGATGCGGAGATTACAATTCTTGTTGCTGTAAGCGATGTTCCGCCGAGGTCAAAGAAGTTATCGTCTGCAAAAACATTGTCAAGTTCAAGAATTTCTGCAAAGATGTCGCAGAGTGTTTTTTCAAGTTCATTCTTCGGCAACCGACCTTTTTCGGATTTGTTGCTTTTAGGTTCGGGAAGAACCTTTGTGTTGACCTTGCCATTTGGTGTGAGAGGCATTTTGTCAAGCTGAACATATGCGCTCGGAACCATATAATCCGTGAGAGTTTTTGCAAGTTCAGACTTAATTTCATTTGGCTCAATCTGTCTGTCGGCTGTATAGTAAACGCAGATTGCGTCAGCCTTGCCGACCTTTCTGATAAGAGCAATTCCGCTCTTAATGCCGTCAACTGCAGTCAGACACTTTTCAATTTCACCGAGTTCAATTCTTAATCCTCTCAGCTTAACCTGATTGTCGGTTCTGCCGAGAATAATAACATCGCCGTCTGTAGTCCATTTTGCATAGTCGCCCGAACGGTAGGTGCGTTCACCGTTAAATTCGATGAATGCCTTTGCAGTTTGTTCGGGAAGTTTGTTGTAGCCGAGTGCAACACCGCATCCCTGAATGAGAAGCTCACCCACAACTCCGATTGGAAGGAGATTGTTGTCTGAGTCAACGATATATTCCGTGTAGTTGCGTAACGGCCTGCCGATTGAAATTTCGTCTGCATTCGTAAGATTTTTTGCGTTTGAAGAAACCGTGATTTCAGTCGGACCGTAGGTGTTGATTATTGTTGCGTTCGTCTTTTCACGCAGTACCCTTAATAGCTTGTCGGGATATTTTTCACCGCCCGAGAGAATAACCTTGCAGTTTGCCATTGCTTCTGCAAATTCGTCAAGCTCCATATATTGCAAAAGTCTTGACGGTGTAGAGTTGAACGCATCAACATTGTTTTCTTTAAAGAATTCTGCAAGTGACATCGGGTTTACCGTCTGTTCTTCACTTGCAAAAACGAGGGTAAGACCGTTGCAGAGCGACAGCATGGTTTCCTTTAGCGACATATCAAAGCTGATTGTAGTTACAGAGCCGTATGCGTGACAGTTGTCAACAACCTCTTTAACCTGAATGTTTGAGTCGCTGTATGCAAGGTAGTTTGCAATGCCGATGTGGCGTAGCATAACGCCCTTTGGCTTGCCTGTTGAACCTGAGGTGTAGATAAGGTACGCAAGGTCGTCAGGCTGTACATCAACATTCGGATTTTCTTCATTATTGCCCGAAAGAAGTTTTGAAACATCAACCGTGCGGTCATATACGCCAAGCAGTTCGCCCTCGGTAATTACAAAGTCTGCGTCGCTGTCCTCAATAATACTGTCGATTCGCTCCTTCGGATAGTCGGGACATGACGGAATAAACGCACCGCCGGCCTTGAGAATACCGAGAAGTGATATGAAGAATTTTGAGGTTCTTTCAAGCAGAATAAGAACCTTTCCGCCCTTTTCAAGACCTTTTTCAATGAGTGAGTTTGCCGTGATATTTGCAAGACGGTCAAGCTCTTTATAGGTCAGTTTACCGTCACAAGCCGAAAGAGCAATTCTGTCTGGAGTTTTTGCAACCTGCTCCTCAAACATTTTGTGAAGAAGTTTTATCTTAACGGGAGCAATTTCGGTTGACTTAAAGCTTTCAAGCTGTGCAATTGCGGCGTTGTCAAGGAGTGAAACCTTTCTGATTTTGCCGTTTGGATTTTCGATAATATGTTCAACAGCACAGAGAACGGATTTTGCAAGCGTTCTCATAAGCTCACCGCTGTAAAGTGCATCATTGTACTGAACCACAACGCTCGGCTTGCCCTTGTAATCCTCAATGTGAACGGCTGTTTTAAACTTTGCAGTATTCATTTCAAGGTAATCACGGAAAACAGCTTTGCCGTCAATTTCAAGGTTATCAACAACACCAAGCTGATATTCGTACATAATGTTCGGCGCATAGCCGTATTTTGCACAAAGCTGTGCATAGGGATAAATTTCGTTTTCAATTGAATCAGTGAAAACAGCCTTGCTTTTTTCAACAAATTCAAGTGAGGTGATGTCCTCAATTTCAATGCCGAGCGCAAGAGTTTTTACAAACATACCAAAGCAATTTGTAAGCCGCATATCGCTTCTGCCGTTGCTGATTGTGCTGATGTAAACATTTCTGCTGTTCACAAATCTTGAAACAGCGTAGAATGTGCCGGCAAGGAAAAGGTGGGCGGGAGTGATTCCGTGCTGTGAACAGAAGTTTTCAACCCTTGCCATATCAACGGGGACTGCCTGAGATGCAAGAGCACCGTCCTCTGCATGACCTCTGAGGTCAGCCGTGATTTCGCTTGCAGATTCAAAATTTTTCATCATATTGTCGAAGAACTTTTCAGCATTTCTAAATTCATCACTGCTTTCAGCCTTAATTTCATTCTCTGCATAATCAAAGTAGGTGTAGCTTTCAGGCTCAATATTACCGCCCTCATACAGCGTTTTAAGCTGTTCAAAGAAGAGTGCAACGGACGCACCGTCAAAGATAAGGTGGTGGAAATCCGAAAGCAGATATACCGCCTTTTCGGTTTCTGCAACCGAGATTCTGAACAGCGGTGCTTTCATAAGATTGTGCGGTTTTACAAAATCCTTTTTGTAGGCTTCAAGCTGTTCTTCCGTAAGCTTTTCAACGGGAACATTCGGTTTTGCAGAATCAACATATGCCTGCTCAATATCATCGTTTTCAAGTGAAAGGTGAGTCATAATATATGGGTGAGCCTTGATTACCTTTACAACGCAGTCGGCAAGCTTTTGTGCATCGACTGATTTTGAAAATGTGAGAATTGACGGAATATTGTAAAGTGTGCTGTACGGATTTTTCATACAGTCAATATACACGCCGAGCTGAGTTTTTGAAAGGGGATAGAGAGCCTTGTGTTCTTTCTTTTCTTCTTTTTTGACAGTTTGTGGATTTGCCGTACCGCTGAACATAAACTCCTGAAGTTCGTCCTCAATCGAAAGAACCGAACAGCCCTTCATCATCTTTTTAACCTGTGCCTCAAAGCCGAATGCCTTGTTGAGCTCAACTGCAAGCTTGATAACCGAAAGCGAGGTCATACCTGCGTTGATGAGATTTTCGGAAATATCAAAATCGCTGTGTCCGATAATCTTTTCGATAATTGCGGAAATTTTCTTTTCAAGGAATGTCAGTTCCCTCGGAGCGGAATTTTTCTTTTTTGAAGATTCTGCCTTGATTTCGGGAAGCCTGCGCTTGTCAACCTTGCCGTTTACATTGAGCGGAATTTTGTCAATCTGCATCGTAGCGGCGGGTACCATATACGGCGGCTTGTGTTCAAGAATAAATTCGTTGAGCTTTTGAATGTCAATTTTTCTGTCGGCAACAATGTATGCGTTAATGCATTGTCCGCCGCCATCAAGCTTTCTTGCGATTACAGCTGTGTTTGTAATGCCGTCATATTTGCGGATAATCTTGTCAACCTCGGAAAGCTCAATGCGGAATCCTCTGATTTTGACCTGACCGTCATTTCGTCCGATAAAGTCAACCTTGCCCTCATCTGTAAGGCGAACAATGTCGCCTGTGTGATAAAGCCTTTCGTAACCGTTTTCATTGCAATACGGGTTCTTTTCGTATGCCTTTGCAGTCTGTTCGGGACGGTTAAGATAACCTCTTGAAACCTGCTGACCTGATACACAGAGCTCGCCCAAAGCCCCTGTCGGAAGCCGTCTGCCGTATTTGTCTGTTACATAAAGCTTGATATTGTCAAGCGCCTTGCCGACAGGAATTCTGTGGTAGAGCTTGTCAACGGGTTGTGATGTGATGTAAACCGTACATTCTGTCGGACCGTAACCGTTTATGAGTTCAAAATTCTTTGGCGGTGCAAGTGGAACAAGCCGTTCACCGCCCGTAAGAAGATATTTGAGCGAGTGGTTGTCAATTTCGGTTGCAAACTGTCTTGCAACCTGTGTTGTCATAAATGCGTGGGTGATTCCGTTATCTTCAAAATATCTGTTCAGCCTTACAAGGTCAAGTCTGATGTCCTCCTCAATAATGTGAAGCTCGGCACCGCCGATAAGCGCAGGATACATTTCACTGAGGCAGGCGTCAAAACCGTAGCTTGCATATGCCGAAACAACGCTGTGTTCGTCAATGTCAGAGTTTCTGATATGAAAATCGCAGAATGAACGAACATTTTTGTGTTCAAGCATAGCACCCTTTGGAGTGCCTGTTGAACCCGATGTATAGATAAGTATAAACAAATCATCGGGTGAGGGTTTTGCAAAAACTGCGTCTGATTTCGGAAGATTCGGAATATCCTTTGTAAGAAGAATATCACCGCTGTAATCGGGCAAAAGCTCAAGCAGATTTTCGTCCGCAATAAGAAGCGTTGCGTTTGCGTCCTTAATCATAAACTGAAGTCTTTCGGGCGGATATGACGGATCAAGCGGTTGATATGCCGCTCCCGATTTCAGCACACCGATTGACGCAATCGGCATATATTCGCATCTCGGAATCAGAATTGAAACAACCTCTTCTTTACCGATACCCTTTGAGTGAACATAACCTGCAATTCGGTTTGTAATCTCATCAATTTCAGCGTAGGTGAACTTCTTTTCTTTATATACAACCGCTGTTTTGTCGGGAGTTTTTTTGCATTGCTCCTCAAACAAATCAACAACGGTTTTGCTGTCGTCAAACGGAAATTCCGTTTTGTTGAAGTTATCAAGCTCTGCAAGCTGATTTTCGTTTACAAGCTCAACTTCGCAGAGCTTGGATTTTTTAAGAAACTGCTCAACAATCTTTAAAAAGCTGTCGGCAAACGAACGAATAGTTTCCTCTTTGAATAAATCGTTTCTGTATTCAAAACGCAATTCAAAACCTGTTTCTGATTCAAATACCATAACATTCAATTTTGAAATGGCACTTTTTAACGGAACAAGTTTTAATTTTAGAGCCTGACCGCCTATTTTAAAGGTGTTGAATATGTCAGCCTGATAGGCAAGCATAATGTCGGCAGAGAGGTCATAGTCAGACGCAAGTTTCATAAACGGAAACCAATCGTTTGCAACTGTTTCCTTTATGTTTTTGCGTATTTTTTTGAGGTAGTCCGAAACTGTATCTTCTTCGTCAATATTTGCGTGGATAGGAAGTGTGCGAACCATCATGCCGACTGTGTTTTTAAGTCGCTTGTCAAATCTTCCGTGGGTAACTGTGCAAACCGTTGTTTCACTCTGATTCGTAAACTTTGCAACTGCGTATTCATATGCACCGAGGAAAACAGTGTACGGTGTAATTTGGTTTGCTAAGGCAAAATTGCGAACTTCCTCAACGGAGAATTTTCCGTTCGTGGATAATTCAAAAGAACCGTTCGGTTTATCCTCAACCTCTGAATTCTCTGCAAAATCTTCCGTTATTTCCGACTTTGACTCAACAGCCGAAAAAATGCTGTCATAGTAGTTCTTTGATTTTTGATATTCTTCGGTTTCTTCAAGCTTTTCCTCAAAAACAGAAAGATCAAGCTGAGAAAACTTTTCGGGTTCAAGCTCTTTTCCGTCATATGCAAGCGCAATGTCATTGCAGATAACCGAAACAGATGTGCCGTCAGATATTATGTGGTGAAGGTCCATTGCAAACATAGATTTGTCACCGCATTCAAAAATTGCAAATCTGAACAGAACATCTTTTTCAAGGTCAAACGGCTTAACAAAATCTTTGCCCGCCTGTTCAAGATTGTCAACCTGTACAACAGGAATGTCAAATTCAACGCTGTCACGAAGTTTCATCATCGGACTTCCTGTTGAATTGTCAATGAAAATTTTCATAACAGGGTGATTGTCAACAGTTTTTCTTACGGCATTTATCAGCCTGTCGGTATCAAGACTGCCCTTGTCAAAAACATAGGTGCAGGGAATGTTGTACATTGTGCCTTTTGGGTTGTGCATACACGAAAGATAAATACCCATCTGGCTCGGTGTAAGCGGATAAAGCTCTCGCTTTTCACCTTTGTATGTATCAAGCAAGTTGATTAAATTACTCATAATATTCAACTCCGTTTGTTAAAGTTTAATTATTGTGCGGTTGAAACCAAGCGCCCTTGAATATTCAACCTTATCCGAAATCGCCTTCACAACTGTGAGAGGACTCATCTCAAATTCCTTGTCGTCATTGAGCGGATCAAATTCGTCACCGTTGTCACGAACAGAAATAATGGTTTCTTTTTTATCGGCAAAAATTCTGATGTCGATGTCTGCAAACTTCTTTTTGCCTTCCATTCTTTCAGCGCAGTTTGCCGCCATTTCTTCAACGGCAACTGCAATCCTGTTTGCACGGCTTTCTTCAATTCCGTTTTTTGAAAGGAAAGAGGAGAGGTAGAGAGAAACGCCTGCCGCATTTTCTTTTGTTCCTTTGAACGAAAGGGCAAGAAGCTCGTTGTCCTCGGTTTCTTCAAGAAGGTAAAAGTTTTTATACTTTCCGCCCGATTTTCTCTTTTCGGCAAGGTCAATAAAATACACAACTACAAGTGTTCCCACCTGTGCAACCACGAGTGAATACCATACACCTGTGATGCCGAAAAATTTGCCGAGAATTAAAGCTGACGGAATGAGTATGACGATTCCGTTGATGATTGAAATTGCAGTAGAAATAGCTCTTTTCTGCGTTGCCATATAGTAGTAAAGCAACAAAAACGAGAATGAAAGTCCGGGGAATGACAATGCGTTGATTCTCATTGCCGGAACTGTGTTTGCAATGTCTGTGGGTGAAGTGATTCCGAAAAATTTAATTATCGGTTCAGGCTCGATACAGATGAAAAGCATAATTACAACGCTTGAAACAGCAAGCACCCTTGCGGCTCTGCGGAATGCATAGCGCACACCGTCATAGTCCTTTTCACCAAGACAAACCCCGATAATCGGAATCATTGTCTGACTTGCACCCGTGATGAACATTGACATAAAAATTTGGCTTGACGAGCATACCGAATATGAAACCATACCCGCACTTCCGCCTATGCTCTGAATAATTGTGTTTAAAAACAGCATTTTAACTGTTATCAGCATTGTACCCAATGCTCCCGAAAGTCCGATTGTAACCATTTTTCCGAGAAATTTAAAGAATTGAACGGGATTTCTGAGAATTGAAAAGTCAAAGTGCAATGTGCTTTTCTTCATGATGAAGTGTGTTGACATCATCACAAACCCTACCGCATAGCCTGTTACGGTCGCAATTGACGAGCCTGCAATGCCCATTTTGAAAGCCCCCATAAACAGGAAGTCAAGTCCGAGATTTACGGCATTTGCCACAATTACAATGTTTGATGCAAACGCAGGTCTTGCGTCTGCTCTTACAAAGTGAATTGAACACATGAGCAAAAGGTAAATCGGTGTGCCGATTATGAACGGAACATAGTATTGATACAACAGCGATTTAAGCTCTGAGTCCTTTGTAAGCAACGAGCTTATCGAGTCGGCAAGCGGCAGCTGAATTGCAATAAAAATTACGCTGAGTGCGATAAGTACAATAAATGTAGAAGTGAAAACACGGTTAGCCTGCTTTTCGTCACGCCTGCCCTTTGCAAATGAAATTATCGAGGACGCACCGAGTCCAAAAAGAATAGTAATCGAAAAATAAAACTGCGAAATAGGGGACATAAGGTTGATTGCCGCAAGTGAGTTTTGCCCCAGAAGATTGCCTGCAATAATTGAGTCCACAATCATCGCAATGTTTGTTGCCATAGCCGTCAGAACTGTAGGAAGAAAATATTCCGTGTATTTTTTGTTGACGGTAACGGCATTTCTGCCAAGTACGGTACTGCTCATTTTAACTCCTTATCCCTGCTCAATGTCAAGGTAGTCAGACATCCCCGTCATTGAGAACAGCTCCATAATTGTGTTGCTTACATTGACAATTTTAAGATTTCCGCCCTTGCTTTTGAGGTTTTTATAAAGTGCAAGAATAACCCTCAGTCCCGAGCTTGAAATGTACTCAAGGTCTTTAAGGTTAAGCGTTACAGTTTCAACCTCGTCAAAATCAATGCTCTTTGCCTCGTCATCAAGCTGCGGTGCTGTCATTGTGTCAAGACGACCCTTGAGTGTGATAATAACATTCTGATTGCTTATAGCCTTATTGATTTCCATAGTTAGTTCCTCCAATAAATTTTATTCTTAATTTCAATCGTTCAACATTTCCATTATAGTGTCAATACCGTGACAAAATACTGACAATCTGATTATTATAACCTGATTTTGGAAACATTGTATTATTCGGTTTTGAATTTTGAGTGATGAATAATTGATTCTTTAAATTAGAAATTCTTTGTAATTGTAAAAATGTTTTTGCCGTTAGATCTTTCATAGGAAAGAGTGTCGGAAAGTTTCTTTGTCATAAAAATTCCCAGACCGCCGATGCTTCGTTCCTCAAGCGGAGCGTGAATGTTCGGCTCTGCAATTTCAAGCGGATTAAATTTTTTTCCGCTGTCAATGAATTTTACAACAATGCAGTCTAACTTCAATTTCAGTCTTGCCGACATTTTCACCGTAAGCATAGTTGCAGATATTTACAAACACTTCCTCGCAAATCAGTTCAAGCTCAAAAACAAGCTTACCGTCTGCATTTTCACCAAGCATTTTTGTCACAAATTCTATAACATTCGGCAGATTTTCCTTAACGGCATCAACGCAAACGATTGGCATAATTCTCACTCACTTTCAAAACACCTGTTTCAACATAATGTACAGTTTTATACAGGTACTTAATCACAAAAATTATACAACATTTTGAAGAAGAAATCTATAGAATTTGAAAAATATTGCTAAATTGTGAAAATATTTTAATTAATTGCGTTTGCACCGAATTTTTGAAAAAACAAAACCGCACAAAACTGATTTTTGTTTTGCACGGTTTTGTGGCTTTTATTTACTTTTTTCAATTTCCTTATTAATTTCGTCAAGTGATAATCCATATTTAAAACCTGAAAAAGCCAAAATCAATAATAGCCTAAAATTAGTTTCTAAATTTGGCATTACTCACAAAGAAAAGAGGTAAGTTTTGTTGCACTTTACCTTTTTGAAAAGCGGTTGTAAATTTGTGTAATATATTATTTACTTTTGCCGAGTTAAATATTATAATAAAAGGTATGCTTGCAAAATATATCTGCAATATTTTGTAAAAAATGAATTTAAAGTATGGAGTTAAAAATGGGTGGGAAAAATTTAATAAAATCTAACCGAAAGGTTATTCTTGAGGGAATGCGTGACGGTATTCCGATTGGCCTCGGCTACCTTGCCGTTTCGTTTTCACTCGGCATTGCCGCAAAAACTGCGGGACTTAATGCGTTTCAAAGCTTTCTTGCAAGCCTTTTGTGCAACGCATCGGCAGGCGAATATTCGGGCTTTACCGTAATTGCGGCTGATTCGTCATATTTTGTAATTGCGCTTGCAACCCTTGTTGCCAACGCAAGATATCTTCTTATGAGCTGTGCGTTAAGTCAGCGTATTTCAAAGGACACCTCGATTATCCACAGGCTGTTGCTCGGATTTTTTGTTACAGACGAATTTTTCGGAATTTCAATTTCACGGTCGGGCAAGCTGAATCCTTTCTATACCTACGGTGCAATCCTCATAGGTTGCCCGTGTTGGGCATTCGGCAGTATGCTCGGCACAATTGCAGGCAATCTGTTACCGCTTCGTATTGTCAGCGCACTAAGCGTTGCACTTTTCGGAATGTTTCTTGCAATTATCGTTCCGCCGTCAAGAAAGAACAAAACACTTCTCGGAATTGTACTTGTCAGCTTTGCGGCAAGTTTTGCATTTGCATATATTCCCGTCATCAATCAGATTGACGAGGGTACACGCACAATTATTCTTACAATCGTAATTTCGGCAGCGGCGGCATTGCTGTTCCCTGTCAAAGAAGAGGAGGAGAACGAAAATGTCGCATAATCCCTATATATACATACTTATTATGGCGGCTGTAACATTCGCAATTCGTGTTCTTCCGCTCACACTTGTTAAAAAGCAGTTTACAAACACATTTGTGCGTTCGTTTCTCTACTATGTGCCGTATGTAACGCTTTCGGTAATGACATTTCCGGCAATAATCAACGCAACTCACAGTCCGATTGCAGGCATAGCAGCCTTTGCAGCAGGACTTGTGGCGGCATGGTTCAACGCAGGTCTTTTCAAGGTTTCATGCGTATGTTGTGCGGTTGTGTTCATTCTTGAATTTTTTGTGTGACATTTTTGACGCATAGCCTGTTGTTTAATTAGTTTGGAAAGTTTTAATTAACTGAAAGGATTTTTAAAATGAAGTTTTTGCATATTTCGGATTTGCATATTGGAAAATATGTGAACGGCTACAGAATGCTTGATGATCAACGCTATATGCTTGAGCGGATTGTTGAGATTATAAAAGAAAAAAATCCCGACGCTTTGCTGATTGCAGGAGATATTTATGACAAGTCTTTGCCGTCTGCCGAGGCAGTTGAATTGTTCGACAGCTTTATGACTGAAATTGCAGGGCTTCACGGCAAAACAGGGCTGAAAACCTTTGTAATCAGCGGCAATCACGATTCGCCCGAAAGAATCGGTTATTTCAACAAGCTGATTGAACTCAACGGAATTTTTACCGACGGTGTGTTTGAAGGTGTTGCAAGAAAAAATACTGTTGAATGTGACGGAGAAAAGGTTAATATTTTCTCGTTGCCGTTTATCCGTCCGTCATTTGTGCATAAGGTATATCCCGAAGAATCGGCTAAAATTACCGACTATACAACTGCTGTCAGGGTTGTGCTTGAACATTCCGATATCAATGCCGATGAAACCAATATTTTGATTGCTCACCAGTTTGTAACGGGCAGTGAAACCTCGGGTTCGGAGTCAAGCCTCGGTACGCTTGATAATGTTGAGCCGTATGTTTTTGAACCGTTCGATTATGTTGCACTCGGTCATATTCACGGCAAGCAGATTATGGGCAAAAACAAAAATATTGCCTATTGCGGTTCGCCGATAAAATATTCAAAAACGGAATGTCGCAACAAAAAATGTGTGATTTTCGGCGAGCTTTCAAACGGAAAATTAAATCTTGAAGAAATTCCCGTACAGCCGTTGCATGATATGAGAATCATAAAAGGAACTCTGCGTGAACTTGCAGAAAATCCGATATCCGACACATATGACGATAAAACCGATGACTATGTTTTTGCCGAGCTAACGGACGAAAATCCCGTTACCAATGCATTTTCAACGCTTGAAAATATTTATCCCAACATTATGGGACTTGAATATGTCAACAGAAAAAAGAGCATTGAAATGACTCCCGAAATGTACGGTAAAACGGAGGGTAAGAGCAATATTGAACTATTTTCGGATTTCTATAAAATGCAGAACGGAAAAGAGATTGAACCCGAATCCGTAAAAATTATTGAGAGAATTTTCAAAGAAATCGGAGGTGTAAACGATGAAACCGATTAAACTGAAAATGAGCGCTTTCGGACCGTATGCCGATGTTGAAACGGTCGATTTTTCGGCATTTGACGGCAAAGGGCTTTTTCTCATAACAGGCACAACGGGCGCAGGAAAGACAACAATTTTCGACGCAATCTGCTTTGCACTTTTCGGTGAAACAAGCGGTTCTTCACGAAACGGCGAAATGCTCCGCAGTAACTTTGCAAAACCGCTCACACGCACCTATGTTGAGCTTGACTTTGAACACAGGGGAAAGAAGTACCGCATCATCAGAACCACCTCGAATGAGGTCGCAAAAAAGCGTGGAACAGGCAGTAAAATTGAGGGTGCGTCAGCAGAGCTTACCGGTGATGACATTACAACTCCGCTCACAAAAACGGGCGAGGTCAATAATAAAATCAGCGAAATTATCGGCTTGAAATGTGATGAGTACCGCCAGATTGCAATGCTTGCACAGGGCGAATTTAAAAAGTTCATTGAGTCGGGAAGTGAAAAGCGAAGCGAGATTTTTCGCAAAATTTTTCACACGGACATCTACAAAGAATTTCAGGATAAATTGAAAACAGAGTCAGCCGAAAAGCTTGAAGAAAAGAAAAAAGTCTGCGAACTTATCAAGTCAAAAACCGTTGCCGTTGAAATTCCCGATGATGACAGCTTTGCCGAGATCAGCGAAAAAATCAGCCTTTATACCGACAGAACAGACCTTACGGTAATTGATATTGAGCAATTTCTTTTGCACCTATCGGTACTTTCCGAGATGCAGAAAAAGGACAATGCAGAAATTGAAAAAAAGCGAAAAGAGCTTGAAAAGACAATTCTTGATGAAGAAAAGAAAAAGGCTCTTGCAGTTGAAATTAATAATAAATTCGATACTCTTGATGCCGAAAAGCTCCGCCTCGAACAGCTTTTGCAGAGTAAACCGCATTACGATGAAATGCTCAAAAAAGCTGAGAATGACGAAAAAATACTGCACTCCGTAAAGCCAAAATATGACAGCTTTGCCGAGTCACGGAAAAGATATGATTCGGCACTCAAAAACTGTAAAAATGCGGAAATAAACAGAAAATCCGCCGAAGAAAATTTGAAATTAAAACAGATTGTTTTTGACGAGAAAAAGTCGCTTGAGGGCAAAATCGCAACGCTAAACGAGGAATCGGGAAAACTCCGTGCAAAGGAAGATACTTACAGAAAATATTTTAACCTTACGGCAAATTTGAATGTATATGAATCAGTTTTGCAAAATTCCGAAAAAGAAATTTCAGACAACAGAAAATTTTATTCAGATGCGGAAAATCTAAAGACAAAAGCGGAAAAATTTATCTCAGAAAACAGCTACACAGAGCAGAAAATTTTTGACGCCAAGAGCAAAATAACCGCCTTGAAAGACAAATCAGGCAAGGCTGAAAGGCTTTTTGTGGAATATCAAAATCTCGCAAAAATCAATGCAAGGTTGACTAATGTAAAAGCAGAATGTGCCGACCTTGCAAAGTCGGCAACGGCACTCAACAACGAGTACAACGAACAGCACAACATTTATATAATGAATATGGCAGGCGTGCTTGCCGACACACTCGAAGATGAAAAGCCGTGTCCTGTCTGCGGTTCATTGCATCATCCAAATCCGGCAAAACACAGCGAAAATGCCCCCGACAAGGATACGCTCGATGCTTTGAAGGCAAGGTGTGAAGTTGCTGAAAATGCTGTTCATAAAAAGTCAAATGAGGTCACAAAGCTTGAAACGGAATCAGAATCCGCAAAAACAAATGTCACGGAATTTGCGAATGCACTTGAGGTTGATGCCGAAACACTTTCAGCCGAAATGATTTCACAGCTTTTGTCGGAACAAAAGAAGCAATTAAAAGCCCTTGAAAACGAAGCTTCTGACCTTGAAAAAGTCAAAGAACAGCGTGAGGTCTGCAAGACTGAAATCTCAAGGTTTGATGAAAAGCTTAAAAAGCTTGACCTTGTTCATACAGAATTAATCCGCAAAAATGCTGACGCAAAAAGTAAATATAATTCTGCAAAAGAAGAAACCGAGAGCCTTAAAGCTGAGATAAAATACTCATCGGTTGAAGAACTTTTGAATGCTGCAAAGGCTTGCGCCGACAAGGCGGAGCAGATTAAGTCTGAAATCGACCTTGCGCAAAGCGAGCTTTCAAAGGCAAAGTCAGATTTTGACAGCAAGGTTTCTGTTGAAAATGAAACTGCAAAACAGCTGAAAAGTTTTGAATCTGAACTTGAAAACAAAAAATCGGATCTTGATATTGTTCTTTCAGAGAATAATATCTTGGAATGTCCCGATTTTAATTTGTTGACCGAAGATTCCATAAAAGAATTAAAACAAGAGGCAGAAACCTTTACCGATTCTTTGAAAAAATCTCGGGCAACGGTTGAAGCCTGTGAAAAATCAGTTGAAGGAAAGCAAAGGGAAGATGTCCTTAAAATCAATGAACTGATTGATAGCAATACTTCTGAAAAGGAAAAATGGGACAATCTTTATACCGTAGGCGACAGAAGTCTGCACAATAATCAAAACATTTACAACAGCGTTGAAAAGCTTAAAAATGACTTTGAGGAAAAGCTCAGAATAGCCGATGTTTACGAAAATCTCAAGAAAACCGCCAACGGTGAAATTGTTTCCGATAACAGCAAAATCACCTTTGAACGCTACATTATGGGTTCGTATTTTGAACAGGTTTTGTACTATGCTAATCTGCGTTTTTCAAAAATGACTGGCGGTCGCTATGAAATTGTCCGTGGCGAAAGCCGTGACAAGCGAATCAGCGCAGGGCTTGAAATCAGCGTTCGTGATAATTTTAACAACAAGGAAAGGGATATTTCATCTCTTTCGGGCGGAGAATCTTTTCAGGCGTCACTTGCGCTTGCACTCGGACTTTCCGACATTATTCAGCAGAGAAACGGCGGAATCAGACTCGATTCAATCTTTATTGACGAGGGATTCGGTTCACTTGACAACGACAGCCTTGCATCTGCAATTGAAACGCTGAATGACCTTACAGGCAACGGCAACCGCCTTGTGGGTATCATTTCCCACATAAGCGAGCTGAAAAACAGCATAGGTAACAAAATCGAGGTTGTCGGCACAAAGTCGGGCAGTTCAATAAAAATTATTACAGATTAACATATCATATTATACAGCGGAGCAGAGATTTTCTGTTCCGCTATTGTATTTTAAAATCTATTGTGCTACAATGTAGTTAGCAAAGACTAACTACAAGGAGGTCAATATGCTTTTAAACGGACTGATTATAATTTTAATACCGTTTCTCGGAACATCGCTCGGCTCAGCCGTTGTACTTTTTTCAAAAGGTGAGCTCAATCAAAAGCTGCAAAAATTTCTGCTCGGATTTGCATCGGGAGTAATGATTGCGGCATCAATATGGTCGTTGTTGATTCCGTCAATTGAAATGGCAGAAAGTCAGAACATAGTTGCGTGGATTCCTGCGACAGTCGGATTTTTGCTCGGAATTGGATTTTTGCTTTTGCTCGACAGCGTTATACCGCATATGCACCTTGACAGCGACAATCCCGAGGGCGTTCGTTCAAGCCTTTCGAAGAACACTATGCTCGTTCTTGCCGTTACCTTGCACAATATCCCGGAGGGAATGGCGGTAGGTGTAACATTTGTCGGAGCAATTTCGGATAATACCGGAATAACCGTTGCAGGCGCATTGGCTCTTGCGGTAGGTATTGCAATACAGAATTTTCCCGAGGGGGCAATAATTTCACTTCCGCTCCATGCAGGCGGAGCGTCACGCAAAAAGTCATGCTTTCTCGGAATTATGTCGGGAGTTGTAGAGCCTATCGGTGCTGTACTTACGGTGATTTTTGCAGGAATAGCAGTCCCATTGTTGCCGTATCTTCTCTCATTTGCCGCAGGAGCAATGATATATGTTGTAACCGAAGAGCTTATTCCGGAATCACAAAACGGCAAACATTCCAACATCGGAACAATCGGTGTTGCAATAGGATTTACGCTGATGATGGTTCTTGATGTTGCTCTCGGATAAATTTTTTATAAAATCGGAAAATTTCACTCTGCAAATTCTTGACAAATTTGTCATATATTATATAATTAATGGTAAAGTTGTTGTGTAAAACAACTTAAATATATGTACATTTGTGCATATGAGCGTTAAAGGAGGACTTTATATGTTGAAAGTATTCAAGAACGAAAAATTATGGTGTGCAGTTGCAGGTGCAGCAGCAGTAATCGTAGGCAAAAAGATACTTAAAGCAGATAAAACCCGCAGTCTTGCAGTTACAGGTCTTGCAAAGGGTATGAAGCTTCAGAAAGATGCAAAGGCAGCTTTCCAGAATATGAAGGATGAAGCTTCGGATATCTGCTATGATGCTAAAACAGAGGCAGGTATTCACGAAGATGCTGCCGCTGAAGAAGTGACAGAATAATGAAATTTAAAATTGTCTATGACAAGCCGCAGAGAATTCGTTTTCGCTGCGGCGCATATGCATTTGATAAGGAGTATGAGGGGGCAATCTATAATCTTGTGACCGCATCTCCTTATGTGAATTCGGCACAGGTGAGTTCTGCAAACGGCGGTATTCTTGTCAATTACACAAAGGGCAGCAGAAGTAAAATTATCGACCTTGTAAGAGCTATTAATGTAAAAACTCTTAAAAAGAATGAACCGAGTGCAGAATTTGGAATTCAGAAAATTGACAGCGATTTTCATGACAATCTTTTCACTCTTGTTGCAAAGCACTATCTTTCAAAGATGTTCCTTCCTGCTCCGATAAGAACGGCAATCACTCTTTACAGAAGTGCAAAATATATTAAAAAGGCTCTCAAAACTCTTTGGAACGGTAAACTTACAGTAGATGTGCTTGACGGTGCATCTGTTGTGGCATGCTTGTGTCAACGCAAGTTCAAAACAGCCGCAACGGTTATGTTTATGCTCAGAATATCTGGCTTGCTTGAAGAATATACTCAGGCAAGAACAAAGGCGGTTCTCACAGACAGCCTTGCAATCAAGACCGACAGGGTATGGCTTGTTACAGATGACGGTGATGTTCTCATTCCAATTGAGGATCTGCGTGTCGGCGACAAAATCCGTGTTCAGACAGGCAAGGTTATTCCTGTTGACGGTGTTGTTGCAGACGGTGAGGCAACCGTAAACGAGTCGTCAATGACAGGCGAGCCGTTGCCTGTATTAAAGCGTGAGGGAATTTCCGTTTATGCAGGTACGGTAATCGAAGAGGGCAGTATTGTTGTAACAGTCCGTCAGCTTGCGTCAAATACTAAAATCAGCAAGATTATTGAGCTTATCGGCAATTCCGAGGAACTCAAGGCAGGTGTTCAGAGCCGTGCCGAAGCTCTTGCCGACAGAATTGTTCCGTTCAGCTTTATCGGATTTTTCGCAACTCTTATCTTCACAAAAAACATCACAAGGGCAGTTTCACTTCTTATGGTTGACTACTCCTGTGCAATCAAGCTGTCAACCCCTATTGCCGTAATTTCGGCTGTCAAAGAGGCGGCTGACAACGATATTACAATCAAGGGCGGAAAGTATCTTGAGGCTTTTGCAAACGCTGACACAATCGTGTTTGATAAGACAGGTACTCTCACAAACGCAGAGCCTGTTCTTGAAAAGGTTGTTGCATTCGGCGATTATACCGAGGACGAGGTTCTCAGAATCTCAGCCTGTCTTGAGGAGCATTTTCCGCACAGCGTAGCAAATGCCGTTGTAATCGGTGCTGAAAAACGAGGAATTTCTCACTCCGAGGAGCATACAGAGGTTGAGTATGTTGTTGCCCACGGTATTGCAACAACACTTCACGGTAAGCGTGCAATAATCGGCAGTAAGCATTTTGTTGTTGAGGACGAAAATGTTACCGTTACAAAGGAACAGCAGAATATTATTGACGAAAAATCCGGCTCATGTTCCGTGCTTTACCTTGCAATCGGCGGTGAACTTTCGGGTGCATTGTGCATCAGCGATCCGCCTCGAAAAGAAGCAAAACAGGCAATTGATATGCTCAAAAAACAGGGCATAAAGAATGTTGTTATGCTCACGGGCGACAGCTACAGAGCCGCAAAGGCGACTGCCGCAATGCTCGGAATTACCGACTATAAGTGTCAGGTTCTCCCAGAGGACAAGCACAGATATGTTGAAGAAATGAAGCAGAACGGTCAGAAGGTAATTATGGTCGGTGACGGTATCAACGATACTCCGGCACTTGCCGCCGCAAATGTTTCGGTTGCAATGAACGATGCGTCCGACATTGCCCGTGAAACTGCGGATATTACCATAAAAGGCTCTGATTTGCGTGCGCTTGTGCGTGTTCGCAAGTTGAGCAAAGACCTTATGAAACGAATCAACAAAAACTATCGTTTCATAATTGCTTTCAATTCGGCACTTTTGCTTTCAGGCTTTATGGGAGTTATTCAGCCGTCGGTTTCGGCATTTTTGCATAATGCGTCAACTATGATGATTTGTGCAAAGAGTATGACTCCGCTGACAAAGAAAAATGATAAAGGCAAAGCTTTGTCGCTCCATGAAAAAGCAGAGCAGTAATTTTAGTGAATATTTATAAGTAAATATTTCAAAAAACAACCGCTGTCAGGTTTAATCCCGACAGCGGTTTTGTGCTTGATTAAGCGGATTTTTTTACTTTTATATACGCATAGATGTAGGCAACGGCAATGCTTATCAGAAGAATTGCAACCATAATAAATGTTGAATTGATTCCCTTTATGAATGAGCTTTCAATGATTGTCAAAACTCCGGTAACTACAAAGGCAATTCCGCCGGCTCGGTTTGATTCATACCACGCCAAGTCACTGCTTTGAGTCCATGATGTTTTTACTCCGATAAACGAATTTCGTTTTGTTTTCGGAAGAAAGTTGCCTGCAATAATCAACATCAAACCCATAACCGTATTTATAATGAACGGCACATTATCTGTAAAAGTTGTGCTGTCGGGCTTTAAAATTGCCAGAATGAGAAACATCAATTGAAGAATATTGAAAGCCGCAATGATTGATGTCACAAGTATCGCAGTGATTTTTACATTGTTATTTATCTTTTCAACGCTGTTTGTGCTGTATTTAGTATATATCTTGGTATACACCATGTAAAATGCATACATAAACAGAATGATTGCAGGGAGAATGAAGTTTTCGTATTTTGAACTGTAACGGTCAACAGCACCGCTTGCGTTGTAGTGCATGGGAACGGTGTCATTCATAAAGAATATAAATACGGAAGTAAGCAAAGTGGGCAATATGGAAAGTGCAAGCATAATTTTATTCAGCTTTTTCATAAAATCAACTCCTAAAATTGTTTAAGCCACATTATGAGTTCGTCAAACAGGGTTGTGTTAAGCTCATAATAAACATAATTTTTTTCTTTTGATTCAATCACCAGGTCGTTTTTCTTCAACAGATTGAGGTGATATGAAAGCGATGCAGGTGAAATTCCAAGTTCTTCGGCAATGTCGCCTGCGATGAAACCCGTCTCAATCCCGATGGACGGCAGCGTAAATATAACGCATTGTTTGTAGCGCAGAATGGCCAATTCATCGGTCCGGAACGGTCCCCCTATCCTTACTACATCAAGACACTGATGCCTAATTACCGCGAGTTCAGCGACACCCGGTATTTTACCTCACTACTGCAGGTGTCCCAGGAACGGCACCTCTTCCCGGAAGATTTGATTTCACCGATTACCCTGACCTTCTCCGGCGGTCAGACGCTCCGGGTCGGTCCGCTCATCTGTGAAGACAGCTGGGATGATAACTACC
>OIWK01000464.1_pt1 | contig 43871 bp, 38 predicted proteins | sample 1587401 | NCBI WGS metagenome assembly OIWK01 (sample SAMEA3888911, study PRJEB22519) | human gut metagenome | biome: human gut; feature: human-associated habitat; material: faeces | place: Denmark | collected 2009 | reverse complement strand
TCTCGACCTGGGTCTGGTTGTCGGCTGCGGTGGTGAAGATCTGGCTCTTCTTCACGGGGATGGTGGTGTTGCGCTCGATGAGCTTGGTCATCACGCCGCCCATGGTCTCCAGGCCCAGGGACAGGGGGGTGACGTCCAGCAGCAGCAGGTCCTTCACGTCGCCGGTCAGCACGCCGCCCTGGAGGGCAGCGCCCAGTGCCACGCACTCGTCGGGGTTGATGCCCTTGAAGCCTTCCTTGCCGGTCAGGCTCTTCACGGCGTCCTGCACGGCGGGGATCCGGCTGGAGCCGCCGACCATCAGGACCTTGGCAATGTCGTTGCCGGTCAGACCAGCGTCGCTCATGGCCTGCTGGACAGGGCCAGCGGTGGCCTTGACCAGGTGGGCCGTCAGCTCGTTGAACTTAGCCCGGGTCAGGGTCAGGTCCAGGTGCTTGGGGCCGGTGGCGTCGGCGGTGATATAGGGCAGGTTGATGGTGGAGGAGGTCACGCCGGACAGCTCGATCTTGGCCTTCTCAGCAGCCTCCTTCAGACGCTGCATCGCGACCTTGTCGCCGCTCAGGTCGATGCCCTCGGCCTTCTTGAACTCGGCGACCATCCAGTCCATGACACACTTATCAAAGTCGTCACCGCCCAGACGGTTGTTACCGGCCGTAGCCAGCACCTCGATGACGCCGTCACCGATCTCCAGGATGGACACGTCGAAGGTACCGCCGCCCAGGTCATAGACCATGATCTTCTGGTCGGATTCCTTCTCCACGCCGTAAGCCAGAGCAGCGGCGGTAGGCTCGTTGATGATCCGCTTCACGTCCAGGCCGGCGATCTTACCGGCGTCCTTGGTGGCCTGACGCTGGGCGTCGGTGAAGTACGCAGGCACGGTGATGACGGCCTCGGTAACGGTCTGACCCAGATAAGCCTCGGCGTCTGCCTTCAGCTTCTGCAGGATCATAGCGGAAATTTCCTGGGGGGTGTAGGACTTGCCGTCCACGTTCACTTTATAGTTGGTACCCATCTCTCTCTTGATGGAGATGACGGTACGGTCAGGGTTGGTGATGGCCTGGCGCTTTGCCACCTGGCCGACCATTCTCTCGCCGTCCTTAGAAAAGGCCACGACGGAGGGGGTGGTGCGGTTGCCTTCTGCGTTGGGGATGACGACGGCTTCGCCGCCCTCCATGACAGCCACACAGGAGTTAGTAGTACCTAAATCAATACCAATAATCTTAGACATAATCTTGTTCCTCCTTATATCAGAACAGTACACTGTTGATCGCTTTATTTGAAATGGTAAGAATAGAATCAGTTGGCCACTTTGACCATCGCATGGCGGATGATCTTATCGCCCAGCTTGAACCCGTCCTGGAACACTTCTACCACGACGTTCTCTCCCAGGTCCTCGTCATCGACGTGCATCACGGCGTTGTGGAGGTTGGGGTCAAAGGTCTGGCCTGCGGCGGGGATCGCTTCCACACCCAGCTTTTCCAGGGCGTTTTTCATTTGGGTCATGATCATCTCCACGCCCTTGGCATAGGCCTCGTCTTCCGTCTTCTGCTGCAAGGCCCGCGCCAGGTTGTCGTAGACGGGCAGAAGCTCTTTGATCGTCTCGGCCTTGGCGTTGGCCCAGGAGGCTTCCTTTTCCTTCTGGGTTCGCTTGCGGTAGTTGTCGTACTCGGCCAGAAGACGCATATATTTGTCTTCCTGGTCTTTGACCGCGGCGTTCACGGCCTCCTCGATCTGCTTGGGGTCGGCTTCTGCGGCCTGCTGGGGGGCTTCCTCAGGCTGGGGGGGCTCAGGCTGTTTGGTCTCAGCTGTCTCCGGGGCCTTGGTCTCTTCGGACTTGGCCTCGGCGGCCTGCTTGGCCTTGCGCTGCTTGTCGGCTACGTCGAACAACAGCTCAGGGCCTTCATCATAAGCCTTCTTCTCTTTATCGTTCTTGCTCATAGGATGTCACATCCTCCTTCTGTGTTCTGGTAGCTTCGCGTCTAGTCCTCCTGCGGGGGCTTCGGCGGACCCAGCTTAGGCTCTGCGCCGGGGGGCGGGATCTCGCCCTTGCCGAACATCCTCGACAGGCCCTCGGCAAAGTAGGAAAGGCGGGCGGCCAGGTCCGCGTAATCCATCCGGGTGGGACCCACCACACCGATCACGCCCTGCATCCCGCCGCCAATATCATAGCTTGCCATGATGACGCTGGAATCTTTCAGCTCGTCGGCCACGTTTTCCGGGCCGATAAGAATTTTCACATGTTCGTTCTGGACCACCGGCAGGTTGTCGCTCTCTCCCATCTCAGACAGGAAGTTCATCAGCGGCTCTGCCCGCTCCAGGCTCTGGTATTCCGGGTGGGCCAGCAGCGTGGGGATACCGGCGGTGTGGATGACGTTCGTCTCCATCTCCTCCAGCACTTCCATCGCAAAGGACACCACCAAACGAATGAGCTCATAGGCCTCGCCGCCCGCGTGAGAGGAAACTCGCACCAGCTCCGGCCCCAGCTCCTCTAAGGTCAGCCCCGTGAACGAGGTGTTCAGCAGGGTGCCCAGCAGCTGTAACTGGGTGTCGGACAGCGGCTTCTGCAAGTGGAAGAGCTTGTTCTTCACCTGCTGCCCGTCGGTCATCAGCACCGCGATGAAGGAGTTCTCCTCCACCATCAGCAGGTCATACCGGCGAATGACCACCTTGCTGTTTCCCTTGGTCAGGGCGAAGGTGGGGTATTTCGTCAGCTGGGAGATGATCTTTCCGGCCTCACTCATCACCTGGTCCATCTCGCGAATTTTCAGGTTCAACGCCTCGTTGATCTTCTCCGCCTCCTGCATGGTCAGCCGGTGCTCTTCCATCAGCTCGTTCACATACAGCCGGTAGCCCTTGGGAGAAGGGATTCGCCCGGCCGAGGTGTGGGGCTGCTCCAGGTAGCCCAGGTTCTCCAGCTCCGCCATCTCGTTGCGGATGGTAGCCGAAGAGACCTTCAGGCCAGCGCTGGCCACAATGGCTTTGGAGCCGACAGGTTCCGCGGTCTGTATGTAGTTTTCGACGACCGCGCGAAGGATCTGTTTCTTGCGCTCCGACAGTTCCATTTCTCAGGCCTCCTTTGGCCTTTTCATTCTTTTAGCACTCAATCTCCCTGAGTGCTAAAGTTAATGTAGCACTTCCCCCTGGGATTGTCAAGGGGTCTGGAAAAAATAGTTTCTCAACTTTTCACTTTCATGGACTTTTGCTAGTTTTGCCCCTATTCTTCCCCCGTTTTCGTGCATTATTTGCAAACGCGATAGAAGACTGCTAAATTTCAGGCATTGGTGAGAGAAGGCCGCGGGGGTCTGCGGCCCCTACAAAAAATATCCTGGTCTGTGGTTGGCAGACCAGGATATGCTCGCTTATTCGTTGGTTTCTGTTTGGGTCCCTGCTAAATAATTGATAAACTGCTGGGCCGTCCGGCCGGACACGCCCCCGTGCCGCAGCTCCCATTTGTTGGCCTCAGCCAAAATCACCTCTTCCGGCAGCGTCAGCCCCTGCCGCTTAGCCAGGGTCAGCACGATATCCTTAAACTGGTTCCGGTTGGGGATGGAGTAGTTGATGCGCACGCCGAACCGGGCCGAGAGCGACAGCTTCTCTTCCAGCGTGTCGGAGTGGTGTACGTCGTTGTCGTGCTCCATGTCCGCCCGGTCCTTCCAGGTCTCCCGGATGAGGTTCCGCCGGTTGGAGGTGGCGTAGAGCAGGATGTTGTCCGGCTTCGTCTCTACGCCGCCCTCGATGACGGCTTTCAGGAACTTGTACTCCACCTCGTTCTCCTCAAAGGACAGGTCGTCAATAAAGATGATGAAGCGGTAGTTCCGGTTCTTCACCATCGCGATCACGGCGGACAGATCGCGGAACTGGTGCTTGTAGATCTCGATCATGCGCAGACCCTGGTCATAGTACTCGTTGATGAGGGCCTTCACGCTGGAGGACTTGCCCGTGCCCGCGTCACCATAGAGCAGGGCGTTGTTGGCGCTCCGCCCGGCCAGGAAGGCCTCGGTGTTCGCCCTCAGCTGTTCCTTCTGGCTCTCGTAGCCCACCAGATCCTTCAGCATGACCTTGTCCGTATTATAAATGGGGATAAGCCCCACGCCGTGCGGCCCGGACTGGATGCGGAAGGCTTTGTTCAGCCCGATGAGGCCCACGCCGTACTGCCGATAATGCTCCGTCACCAGGTGGAAGAAGCGCTCCTCATCCGGGGCCGCCGCCAGCTTTTGGCTCAGCGCCCGGACTTTCTCGCTGACGTTCTTGTTGTACCGGCGCTCGTGCTTGTAAATGGCCTTGTAGTTGCGCAGGGTCGTGAAGCAGTCGATGCCCAGGTCCCTCTCGATGACTGAGAAATCATAGTGGAACAGCGCCCGGAACACGCCGAAGTCACTCTTGGCAAAGTGGTTCACCGTTCCGTCCAGCTCCCCCACCCGCTCGGTGATGAGGCTGAAGGAGTTCTCGTTGGTCATGAGCAAAAATGTCAAATAGTTCTGCCACAGATCCTCGTCAAACCCATAGTCCGTGGCCAGGTCCAGCAGCCGCTTCACCTGGTCATAGATGCCCCGGACCAAAACCTGCCGGGGCGTTGCGCTGCCCTTCCACTCCTGAAAAATACCGGCCAGCTTCCCCAGGATGCTCTCTTCCCCCAGGTCTCCGTACAGCAATAACCGGGATACCAGTTGATCCATCTTCTTCACCCTTTCGTGTGTTTGGGAAAAACGGCAGGACCTGACGCAGGCCCTGCCGTTTGTGTGATTGTCTTACCGGATCAAAGAAGCTCAGTCGACCTTCACGCGCCAACCGAACTTGTCCTCGATCTTGCCCAGCTGGATACCGGTGACGGTGTCATACAGCTTCTGGCTGATCTCCCCGATCTTGCCGTCACCGATGACCATCACGTCGTCCTTATAGCGTAGCTTGCCGACAGGAGAAATGACCGCAGCGGTACCGGTGCCAAAGACCTCCTCCAGCTTACCATTGGCCTGGGCCTCCAGCAGCTCGTCCACGGAGATGCGGCGCTCCTCGGTGGGCAGACCCCAGTCGCGGCAGATCTGCAGGACAGAGTCACGGGTGATGCCGGGCAGGATGGAGCCGTTGAGCATGGGGGTCACGATCTTGCCGTCGATCTTGAAGAAGATGTTCATGGCGCCCACTTCTTCGATGTACTTCCGCTCCACGCCGTCCAGCCACAGCACCTGGGAGTAGCCGTCGTCGTGAGCCTTCACCTGGCCGGCCAGGGAAGCGGCGTAGTTGCCGCCGGTCTTGGCAAAGCCCATGCCGCCGCGGACGGCGCGGACATACTCGTCCTCGATCCAGATGCCCACAGGCTCCAGGCCGCTCTCATAGTAAGCGCCGGAGGGAGAGAGGATGATCATGAACAGGAATGTCTCAGACACATCCACACCCAGGAAAGGCTCGGTGGCGATGATGAAGGGGCGGATATAGAGGGAGGTGCCCGGCTCGGTGGGGATCCAGTCCTGGTCCACGGAGACGATGGCCTTCACGGCCTGCACAAAATCCTCCACGGGGATCTGGGGGATGCACAGACGGTCGTTGGTGTTGTTGGTCCGCTTGGCGTTCATGTCGGGGCGGAAGAGATAGTTGGAGCCGTCGGCGGCCTTGTAAGCCTTCAGGCCCTCAAACATCTCCTGGCCATAGTGGAACACCATGCAGGCGGGGGACAAAGTCAGGTCGTGGAACGGCTCGATGCGGGGGTCGTGCCAGCCCTTCCCTCTGGTATAGTTCATCAGGAACATGTGGTCCGTGAAGATCTTGCCGAAGCCCAGCTTGCCGGTGGGCTTGGCCTTGGGGGATGTGGTCTTGGTGATCTTGATGTCTAACACAAAAAACGCTCCCTTTCTTTTGAGGTTATCTCATTATATATAATGGAGTCGGAGCAGGTCAAGCCCGCCGTCGGCTCGTTCTTCGGAGATCCCGTGCTTAGAAGTCCAGGATCGCACCCTTGTCGGCGGAGGTGACCATCTTGGCATAGCGGGCCAGATAGCCGGTCTTGACCCTCGGCTCAGGGCAGACCCAAGCGGCCTTCCGCTTGGCCAGCTCCTCGTCGGAGACCTCCAGCTCGATGGAGCAGTTGGGGATGTCGATGGAGATCATATCTCCCTCTTCCACCAGGCCGATGGTGCCGCCGGCAGCGGCCTCCGGGCTGACGTGGCCGATGGAAGCGCCGCGGGTCGCGCCGGAGAAGCGGCCATCGGTGATGAGGGCCACGGATTCGCCCAGGCCCATGCCGCAGATGGCGGAGGTGGGGTTGAGCATCTCGCGCATACCGGGGCCGCCCTTGGGGCCTTCGTAGCGGATGACCACCACGTCACCGGGGTTGATCTTCTTGGCGTAGATATCCGCAATGGCCTCGTCCTCGGAGTTATACACCCGGGCAGGACCGCGGTGGACCATCATCTCCGGGGCCACAGCGGACTGCTTCACCACGCAGCCGTCCTGGGCCAGGTTGCCCCGCAGCACGGCGATACCGCCGCTCTGGGAGTAAGGGTTGTCGATGGGCCGGATGATCTCCGGGTCCCGGTTCTCCACGCCCTCCAGGTTCTCGGCAATGGTCTTGCCGGTGCAGGTGATGAGGCTGGTGTCCAGCAGGTTCTTCTTGGTCAGCTCTTTCATCACGGCGAACACGCCGCCGGCCCGCTCCAAGTCCTCCATGAAGGTGTCCCCGGCAGGGGCCAAGTGGCACAGGTTCGGGGTGTTGGCAGAGATGTTGTTGGCCTCCGTCAGGTCGATGCTCACCCCAGCCTCATGGGCAATGGCGGGCAGGTGCAGCATTGTGTTGGTCGAACATCCCAGGGCCATGTCCACCGTCTCGGCGTTGTGGAAGGCGGCAGGCGTCAGGATGTCGCGGGGCTTGATGTCCCGCTTGATCAGCTCCATGATCTGCATCCCGGCGTGCTTGGCCAGACGGCGGCGGGCAGACAGGGGGGCGGGAATGGTGCCGTTGCCGGGCAGGGCCATACCAATGGCCTCGGTCAGGCAGTTCATGGAGTTGGCGGTGTACATACCGGAGCAGGAGCCACAGCTGGGGCAGGCGTTCTCCTCATAGTCCCGCACGCCCTTCTCGTCCAGGGTCCCGGCGTGGTAGGCACCCACGGCCTCGAACATGTGGCTCAGGCAGGTGCGGCGGCCGTCATTCAGGTGGCCGGCCAGCATGGGTCCGCCGGAGCAGAAGATGGTGGGGATGTTCAGCCGGGCCGCAGCCATCAGCAGGCCGGGCACGTTCTTGTCGCAGTTGGGTACCATCACCAGGCCGTCAAACTGATGGGCCGTGACCATGGCCTCGGTGGAGTCCGCGATCAGGTCACGGGTCACCAGAGAATACTTCATGCCCACGTGGCCCATGGCGATGCCGTCGCACACGGCAATGGCCGGGAACACGATGGGCGTGCCGCCAGCCAGCCGCACACCGGCCTTTACAGCCTCTACGATTTTATCCAGGTCCATGTGACCGGGCACGATCTCGTTCCAGGAGCTGACGATGCCCACCAAGGGGCGGTTCATTTCCTCTTCGGTCAGTCCTAATGCATAGAGCAGGGACCGGTTGGGGGCCCGCTCTACCCCTTTCTTGATCTGATCAGAACGCATGGGGGTGTCCTCCTTCAAAATACTGTCTATGGCAAAGAGAAAAATCTACACAAAGTTGTATGACCTCTCTTGCATTGTCTGACTTTATATTATAGGATAGGGATAGCAATGTCAAGAGGGGATTTGCCAACTTCCCCGAAAAGGAGGGCCTTATGGAGAAAAAAAGTTTATCCCAGCAGACGGCGGACCGTCTGTACACCATGATCGTGGTGGAGCGCCGCCTCTCCCCCGGCGAAAAGCTGCCCAGTGAGCTGGACCTGTCACGGGAGCTGGGCGTCAGCCGCACCACCCTGCGCGAGGCCATCCACGTCCTGGCGTCCCAGAAAATTTTAGAGGTCCGCCGGGGCCGGGGCACCTTCGTCGCCGCCGAAGCCGCCCAGGTCAACGACTACGGCTTTTCCAGCTTAGACCAAGTCCGCGGCGAATTGCGGGACCTCTTCGAGCTGCGGACCATCTTCGAGCCGTCCGCTGCCCGTCTGGCCTGCCAGCGGGCCACCCCGGAGGAAATGGAAGAGATCCTCGCCCGCGGCGAGGCCGTGGACCAGTGCATCCGCCAAAACCAGGACCGCACCGCCGCCGACCGGGAGTTCCACGCCGCCATCGTCCGCGCCACCCACAACAGCTTCATGATGCGCCTGCTCCCCATGATCAACCAGGCCGTCGCCGCCGCCATCGTCAGCGGCCAGCACAAGGACCAGCTCGCCGAAGACACCCGCCGGGACCACGCCCTGCTCATGGACTTCTTCCGCAAACGCGACGCCGACGGTGCCGCCCACGCCATGGCCATCCACATGCACCACTCCATCGACGTGATGGGGCTGGAGGAATGAATGTTCCGTGGGGGACGATGTTACGTTAGTACACTACGGACTGCTTTCACAACGTAGCCCTCATTCGTCTGCTTCGCAGCCGCCTTCCCCCCAGGGGAAGGCTTTGTGGGGTACCGTGTATCATAGAAAGGTACAACGTTACAAATTTGTACCGCGTTGGCAGAGCCTTCCCCGAGGGGGAAGGTGGCCCAGCCAACGCCGGGTCGAATGAGGGCCACCTTCCGCACCTGAGCCGTAGTGTACTAAGGTAGTACCCAAGATTTAGAACCACCAATCAAATCCTTTGGCGAAGCCAAACACCATGAGCACACCCATCGAGAAAACTCCATTTTTGTAAAGTATACTTGACATTTTCACATTCTTATGTTATCCTACTAATGTCAAGGAAACTTTACATAAAAAGGAGTCCTCTTCATGCGATTCTACCTGACCTATTTCATCCTCGCCATCGTTATCCTGGCCGTCCTGCTGATCCTGACGACCCGCACCCTGCTCCACCTCTTCCGCCGGGGCGACGAGCGCCGCCAGATGATCTTGGGAAAATCCTGCATCGTCTCCTTCGCCGGGACGCTGGTCTTCCTGCTCCTGAGTATGGTGCTCTTCGCCGTCACCAGCGGCACCGTCTGGCTCCATCCCATAGTCTGCCTGATCGTGGCCCTACTTTTCTTCACCATTTCCCTGGCTTACTACAACCGCAAGCTGGGAGGATAACCCATGGAAAACCACGTCCGCGCCCTGCGCAAGGAGCTGGGCCTCTCCCAGGAAGAGTTAGGCAAACGCTGCGGCGTCTCCCGCCAGACCATCAACGCCATTGAGAACCAAAAATATGACCCCTCCCTCCCCCTGGCCTTTCAGCTGGCCCGCATCCTGGGCACTACAGTAGATGCCCTTTTCCTCCCCAAGTTAGACGCATAAGCAAAGCCCTCTCCGTTGCCGAAGAGGGCTTTGTCATACGCCAAATTCAGTTTTTAATGAGAAGCACTATGCGCCAGCTTCGCCCGGTGCTGGGCCAGGACAGAGGTAAACACCACGTGCTTGTCCATCTGCTCTCCCATCCAGCCAATCACCTTGCCCATCGTAAAGGCCGCCAGCACCGTGCCGATGCCCAGGCCCTTGATGTGGCCCAAAAACACCCCGGTCAGCACCGCCGTCACCGCCAGACAGATCACGTCAAAGGGGATCTTGATCTTCGAGTACGGCAGTCCCGTAATATCTGCCAGCTCCCGCGGAAACAGGTCCGTCGGGATGATCGGCATCTGGCATCGGTTCGAGAGCGCGATGCCGAAGCAAATCACCAGATAGCTGATGACGAAATACAGAATATCCAGCGGCAGCGTGTTCGGCAGCTTGCTCACCCAAAGCTGGTGCAGATCCACCACGTTCCCGAAAAAGAACCCCACCACGAAGCTGAACAGATACTCCGGCACAAGTTTTCGCCGCAGAAGAAACAGCGTTGCCACCAGACAAGCCTGAAACAAATACGTCCAGGTCCCCAGCGACAGCTTCGGCAATACCTCCGAAAAGGCATACGGCACACTGGAGATGGCCGAAATGCCCGACCCGGAGTGGAGCATCAGCACCACACCAAAGCTGTTGATAAACACAATGACCACCAGGGCCAGCTCGCCCCGCAGCGTCTTCCGTGTTGACTCCATAAAACGCAAGCCTTCTTTTCCTCGTTGTTTTCCTCCCCCATTCTAGGAACCTGCCTCCCACTTGTCAACTAGAATTTTTCAATCGCAGGATAAAAGAAGAGCGCTCCCGATGTTTGTCGGGAGCGCCTCGCGGTTATTCAGTTTCCTGCTAACGGTCAAGCAAGTGCAAAGGAGCCAGCGGCCCGCAGGCCGGGCGTCAGTCGATGTCCACCAGCACGCCGTACCCACCGTCGTTCCGGCGGTAGACCACGGAGAACGCGCCGTCCTTCTCCTCGTTGCGGAAGGCGAAGAAGGCGTGGCCGATCAGGTTCATCTGGAGGATCGCTTCCTGGACGGTCATGCTGCCAAAGGAGAAGTTCTTCAGGCGGACCACCTGATAGGCGGGGGCATCGAAGCGGTTCAGTTCGGGGATGAACGTCACTTCATCGGTCTCCTTCTCAAAGGCATCGGCGTTGACTTCCTTGGGCAGGCGGGCGTAGTTCTCCCGCAGCTGGCGGCGGACAGAGGAAACAGCGGCGTCGATGGAAACCATCATGTCCGAGGTCTTCTCCACCACCCGGAAGATGGTGGACCCGGCGAAGATGGTCAGCTCTACCACGGCTTTGCCGTCCTCAGCGCCAAAGACCACAGCGGCCTCCGGCGTGCCGCGGAAGAATGGGTCCAACTCATTGATCCGATGCTCTGCGTGAGAATAGACCCGTTCGGGTACGGTCATCTGCTTCGTTGCAAACTGGATCTTCATGATGTCGTCTCCTTTCTGTCTTACGGAAGGGATGGGGGAAAGAGGCTTCTGTCTCTTTCTGTCTGTATTATACAAAACTTTCCCTCATATTGCAAGAACAGATTGGCAATTCTGTCGATTATCCCCGAAATTTCTTCCCCGCACTCAAAACGAGCGGTCAATCACCGTAACCTGCGTGATCACATCCCCCAGCCGGTCGGAAGCGACCTGGTACTCCAGTGCATCCTTCGCATCCCGAAAAATCTGCTCTGTCTCCGGTTGGTTCCAGAGATAGATACAAACTTCATCTCCAGCTCCCTCAGGGACAATTCCAAAATGAACTCCTTTCCACATCAGTTCAATTTCAGCCCCACGAGAAAGCACGTCGATAAACTCGGCTTTCGTCTTAAAACGAAGCTCTTCATCTGCATTATAACAATACTGCAAAAAAATCTCTCCTTTAAAGCATCCGAGAAATAACGCTCACCTTTGTGATTACATCTCTCAGTCGATCTCCGCTCACGATATACTCCAGAACCTCATCCGGGGTTTTGCAAAGCTGTTCCCCTTTTCCATCCTCATGGGCAATGCAATATCCCTCCCCATGAAAACAAACGCCATAGCAAACGCCTTTCCAGGCAAACACCGGCTCTCCTCCACGGATGATACAGTCTTTGAACTCGCGGATGCTCTTGAAGCTCATGCCAGCTTCTTCTGCTTTGCCATCGTGCGGATGCTGTCCACAGCCAGAATGATCGCCAGGATGATCAGCAGCGCAGCCAGGATCACGCGCACGTAGCACCAAGCCAGCCCGGCACCGCCGGCAGAGATCGCCAGGATGTTGGACTGCAAGGTGAAGAGCAGAGAGGTCAGTGTCACGACCAGCATGAAGATCATGGGGATGTAGAACATCTTGTTGTTCTTGCCTGCCTTCCCCAGCCAGGTCGCGACCGCCAACAGACCCAGGGCCGCCAGCAGCTGGTTGGATGCGCCAAACAGAGGCCAGATGTTCGCATACCCGGTCAGGCCCAGGGTGATGCCCAACACAACGGTAATGAGCGTCGCGACCAGCGGGTTGGTCAGGACCTTTTTGTAGCCGACAGCATCTTTGTAGGTCTGCCCCGGCTCCAGCCAGAATTCCTGGAACATATACCGCGCCAGACGAGTGGCCGTGTCCAAAGAGGTCAGGCAGAACACGGAGACGGTCAAGACCAGCAGCGTGTACGCCACGTTTTCTGTGCCGGCCAGGCCGGGAATGCTGCCCAGCATTTTAGAAATACCGGTGGCAAACACAACGGTAGGCGTGACGGTCTCGCCGGAAGCATAGTTTGCCCAGATGAAACCAACCGCACACAGAGAAATGATGGCCAACGCACATTCAATGAGCATACCGCCGTAAGCGATGGGCTGTGCGTCTTTCTCGTTGCTCAGCTGCTTGGCCGTGGTGCCGGAGCCGACCAGAGAGTGGAAGCCGGAAATGGCACCGCAGGCAATGGTAACAAACAAAGCCGGGAACATATAACCCAGGGAGGTGCCGGTGGGCATCAGGGTGTCCTGAAAGCCCGCAAAGGCCGGAATATCCATCTGGGCGTGGCCGCTGATGCCGCAGCCAATGATGCCGATGACCGCAATAGCCATCATAAAATACAGCAGGAAGGAACTCAGATAATCTCTCGGCTGGAGCAAGATCCAAACCGGGGTAACGGAAGCGACCAAAATATAGACGCCGACAACGACCATCCAGGCGGTGTTGCTCAGATACAACGGATGCCAATGCAGGCCAATGGCAATGCAAGCAATGATGGCCAAAATGCCCACTATGGTCGAGACCGCCAGACCGGCATTTCTGCGATAAACACAGAGGCCGAAAACGATCGCGATCACGATAAACAGGATGGAGATCATCGCCGTGGTCGCGTTGGCTGCGCTGGCCGCCATGTCGACCGCACCGTCCGGTGTGTAGGTCGCCATAAAGGTATTGGCCACAATGGAAGCGAAGGCCGCGACCACCAGCAGCAGCGTCAGGTAAGAGAAGATGATAAACAGCTTCTTTGCCTTGCTGCCCATGGTGTCGGCGATCACCTCGCCGATGGACTGGCCCTTATGACGAATGGACGCAAACAACGCGCCAAAGTCATGCACAGCGCCAAAGAAAATACCACCGATGAGCACCCACAGCAGCACCGGCACCCAGCCGAATACCGCCGCCTGGATCGGCCCGTTGATCGGGCCTGCACCGGCGATGGACGAGAAGTGATGTCCCATCAGGACCGGTGCCTTTGCAGGCACATAGTCCACACCATCATTTTGTTCATAGGCCGGCGTCTTGCGCGTGGGGTCGATACCCCACTGCTTGGCCAGCCAGCGGCCGTAAGTCAGATACGCGACCACTAAGATCACAATGCCGATGATCAGCACCGCAACCCCGTTCATTCCGTTCATTTGAGATTCCTCCCTAGATTCCTATTCTTTTCCTTTTTTAGGATACCGGCCTTTCGATACCCTTTGACCATTTCTTTTGCCGCGCGGTTTCCAAAGATCTCTCCGGCTTCCAGATCAAAGACCAGCAAGCGAGCCTCACTGTAGCCGCGAATGGACGCCAGATAATTTTTGAAATACCGAAATCGCTGCGCCTCTTTTTTTACCTCCGGGGAAACCCGGCCCTCACTGATAAAAATCGCCGTGAGGAAGGTGTACATGTGGTTGGGCGGCGGGTATTTGGCCCCCGACCGCACCAGCTGCGGTTCCATATATTCGGTGATCTGCCTGCGGAGCTTCTGCAAGTCTTCTGTCTGCAAGGAGGAGACCACAGAAAAAAAGGCATGCTCAAAACAATTCACCCGCCAAAGCTCTGCTTTCTTCATCAGCACGTACTTTGCGCTGGTCACATTGAATTTTGCATAGGCAGGATACACAGCATCCTGGATCGGGTAGTCTCTTTGTATGTCATAACATTCTGCATAAGATGCCAGCAGTGTTTCCAGCAGCTCTGTTCCCAACATGCAGCCTTCCCCCTTGTCCCTTTCCCATTGATCGGCCTGATGTTGATTCGGCCCGCGCTTTGCTCCGAAAAACGGAATCGTCCCCTCAGGGTAGTCTCGAAACCTGTGTTTTTTCGAGTGTCTACTCTAAGGGGACGCATTCATTTCCCGTACAGCGGCACTTTTCAGGATGCCTTAAATCAGGCCGTCATGCAATTAGTTGGAAGCGGTGTCGGGGTCATCGTCGTTGCCCCAGATCATGTTCTTCCGCAGCTCAGCGCCGACGGTCTCCATCTGGTGCTTGGCCAGCATGGCACGCTTGGAGTTGAAGAAGGTGCGGCCGTTCTTGTTCTCGGCGATCCACTTGCCGGCGAAGGTGCCGTCCTGGATGTCGTTCAGAACTGCCTTCATGTTGGCCTTGGTCTGCTCATAGGGCAGCACGCGGGTGCCGGAGACATACTCGCCGTACTCTGCGGTGTCAGAGATGGAGTAGTTCATCATGGCCACGCCGCCCTTGTTGATCAGGTCGATGATCAGCTTCATCTCGTGGATGCACTCGAAGTAAGCGTTCTCAGGCTCATAACCGGCCTCGACCAGGGTCTCGAAGCCCAACTTCATCAGCTCGACCACGCCGCCGCACAGGACAGCCTGCTCACCGAAGAGGTCGGTCTCGGTCTCGTCGTGGAAGGTGGTCTCCATGATACCGGCGCGGGCGCCGCCGATGCCGGCGATGTAACCCAGAGCGATGTCATAGGCCTTGCCGGTGGCGTTCTGCTCCACGGCGACCAGGCAGGGCACGCCCTTGCCAGCGACATACTGGCTGCGGACGGTGTGGCCGGGGCCCTTGGGGGCAGCCATGAACACGTCCACGTCTGCGGGGGGCTTGATCTGCTGGTAGCGGATATTGAAGCCGTGGGCGAAAGCCAGAGCCTTGCCAGCGGTCAGGTAGGGCGCGATGTCCTGCTTGTACATATCGGCCTGATTCTCGTCGTTGATGAGGATCATGATGATGTCAGCCAGCTTGGCAGCTTCGGGCACGGTGTAGACCTGGAAACCGTCCTTCTCAGCGACGGGCCAGGACTTGCCACCCTTGCGCAGGCCGACGATGACGTCACAGCCGGAATCCCGGAGATTCTGAGCGTGGGCATGGCCCTGGGAGCCGTAGCCGATGATCGCGATCTTCTTGCCGTTGAGTTGATTCAGGTCGCAATCCTTCTCATAATACATCTTTGCCATAGTTAAATTCTCCTTTTTCCTTTGTGTCTTCGTCTATGGTGTATTTTCCACGTTCCAGAGCGATCATACCGGTCCGCACCAGCTCGACGATGCCAAAGCCCTCCAGCAGCTCTTGCACTGCGTCGGTCTTCTTCTCGTCGCCGATGACGGACAGGGTCAGCGTTTCCTTGGAAACGTCGATGATGGAGCCCCGGAAAATGTTGGCGATTTGGATGATCTCATTCTTATCTTCGCTGTTCTTGGCGCGGACCTTATACAGCACCAGCTCGCGGCGAATGGAATGGCTGGGCACCAGCAGCTTCACGGAGTGGACGGGGACCATCTTGGCCAGCTGGTTGCACATGAGGTTGGTTTGGTTTTCGTTGGCCATCACTTCGATGGTCATGCGGGAGATCTCAGGGTGGTCGGTGGCGCCGACGGCCAGGGACTCCACGTTAAAGCCCTTTCGGGAGAACAGGCGGGAGATCTGAGACAGAACGCCGGCCTCGTTGTCCACCAGAACGGACAGAGTACGCAGTTTCATTTCTTCCATGTCGCTTCCTCCTCTCAGTTGACCAGGAACTCGGTGATGTGGGTGCCGCCGTTGACCATGGGACGGACGAGCTCGCCCTCCTCAATGGTGCAGTCGATGACATAACCGAGGCCCTTTTCCTGCTCTTCCAGCGCTGCCTGAATGGCGGCTTCCAGCTCCTCCTGGTTGGTCACGCGGCTACCCTTCAGGCCGTTGGCGTCTGCCAGCTTTACGAAGTCAGGGCCGCGCTCGGTGGTGGTCATGTAGTAGCGCTTGTCATAGGTCAGCTCCTGCCACTGGCGCACCATGCCCAGGCGGTGGTTGTTGAAGATGAAGGTGATGATGGGGGCACGATAAAATTCTTCGGTGGACAGCTCGTTGCAGTTCATACGGAAGGAGCCGTCGCCGGTGATATGGATGACGGTCTTTTCGGGGTTGCCCATCTTGGCGCCGATGGCAGCGCCCAGGCCGAAGCCCATGGCGCCGAAGCCGCCGGAGGTGAGCAGCTGACCGGGATAGTCAAACTTAAAGTGCTGGATGGCCCACATCTGATGCTGGCCCACGTCGGTGGCGACGATGGAATCGTCGGGACACATCCGGGCGATGGTGTTCAGGATCTGCTTGGGGGTCAGGTGGTTGGGGTTCTCGTCGTAAGCCGTCTCGGTGGGGAAGGAGAAGACGTACTTTTTCCACTCGCTGTGGTCATACTGGGGGACCTTGCGGTTGAGCAGCTCCAGCACCTGCTTGGCGTTGCCGATGATGTGGTGGTCGGTCTCCACATTCTTGTTGATCTCGGCCCGGTCGATGTCGATCTGGACGATCTTGGCCTGGCGGGCGAAGGTCGCGGGCTTCAGGGCCACACGGTCAGAGAAGCGGCAGCCCACGGCGATGAGCAGGTCGCAGCCGTCGCAGGCCATGTTGGAGGCCTTGGAGCCGTGCATGCCGATCATGCCGGTGGAGAGCGGGTCGCGGCCGGGGATGCCGCCGGCACCCATCAAGGTGATCGCCACGGGGGCGTCGATCTTCCGGGCAAACTCACGGAACTCCTCGTGGGAGCGGCTGCGGGCCACGCCGCCGCCGCAGATAAGCATGGGCTTCTTGGACTCGGCGATCATGTCCACCAGCTTGTTCACGTCCTCCTGGTTGGGTTCGGGCATCTTCAGGCTGCTGGTCCGGGCGCGGCGAACGAGGTTGGCCAGGCGGCCGGAGGTGGTGTGCTTCTCGCGGGGCAGGTACTCATACTCTGCCTTCTCGGCGGTGACGTTCTTCACGATGTCGATCAGAACGGGGCCGGGGCGGCCGCTGCGGGCCAGGGCAAAGGCCTCGCGGACGATGTCGGCCAGGGAGTTCACGTCCCGCACCAGATAGGTGCTCTTGGTGATGGGCATGGCAATGCCGGTGATGTCCACCTCCTGGAAGGCGTCGCGGCCGATCAGGTTCTGGGTCACGTTGCAGGTGATGAAGACCACGGGGGACGAGTCCATATAGGCCGTGCCGATGCCGGTGGTCAGGTTGGTCGCGCCGGGGCCGGAGGTGGCCAGGCACACGCCCACCTTGCCGGTGGAGCGGGCGTAACCGTCTGCTGCGTGGGAAGCGCCCTGCTCGTGGGCGGTCAGGATGTGGGTGATCCGATCTCTGTACTTATACAGCTCATCGTAGACGTTCAGGATGGTGCCGCCGGGATAGCCGAACACGAGGTCGACTCCCTGCTCCAAAAGGCATTCCATCAAGATCTTGGCACCAGTCATTTCCATGCTGTTTCCTCCTCTTTTTTGGGTGTTTCTTTTCTTCGGGACAACAAAAAAAGCTCCGGTGGTCTTTCACGTGCCAAACGTTAAAACCACAAGAGCCTGTAAGTTCTCCGCAAATCTTTGTTCGTTAAGGTGGCCCTCCCGCGGATGGCGTTCTTTGTTGACCTTCGACATAAGCTGCGTTTTGCTTTACTGTACTTTTCTGGGCGTAACATTTAGCATTATTTCCGGTACTACTACGGATAGTAGTACCCCAATAATGCTGACAGCCAGAATGTTCAGTTCAGCAAAAAACACATTCATTTTCAAAGCCTCACTGTAACGTATCCGTTGGGGGCGGTTCCTTCTTTGTTCCAAAGATAGCACTTCCCAAGTGGTCTGTCAATCACTTTTTTTGCACTTTTCCTGATTTTTTTCAAATCTCGCCCTGAGCGGTTTCTTCCGCCGGAGAAATTGTCAACATTGACCAAATTCTCTTACCAGTTTGCCTCCATCTCCCGGATCGTATCGTAGAGCTTCTGGTTCACCGGGGCCTGCATCCCATAAAATTTTGCCAGCTCCAGCACCGTCCCGGCAAAGGCCTCCACCTCGCTGGGCCGGTGGGCCAGGGCGTCCTGCGCCATAGACGGCATCGCGTCGGAGGGCATCGTGTCCAGCAGCGCCAGGTAATCATACAGGTCCTTCTGCGTCACCAAAACGCCCTGGCAGGCCCCCACCTTTCTCGCCTCGTGCATGGCGGCGATCATCGTGTCTCTCGCTTCGCCGGGTTTCTGGACCTGACCATAGGTACAGCCGTAGGCCATGCAGACCTGGTTCACGCCCACGTTCAGCATGAACTTGCCCCAAATGTGGTGGAGAATCTCCCCCGGCTCCCGCTCGGCGGGGACCCCGGCCCGCTGCAAAAATTCCAGCACAGCGTCCAGCTTCTCCCCCCGGTCGAAGTAATCCTCCTCCGGCAGGCCCAGGTAGAGCTTGCCCGCCTGGGTGTAGGTCAGGCGGTTGTCCTCCCGCACAGCGTCCATCCCCTGGGCCACACAGTATAAGATCTTCCCCGGCCCAAAGGTCTGCCCGATGTGCTCCTCGCTGGTCACGCCGTTGAGCAGCGAGAGGATCACCGTGTCCTCCCCCACCAGCGGGGCCGCCAGCTCCATGGCCTCGTCCAAAGCCGTCATCTTCACGGCGAAGAGCAGCAGCTCGGCCTCCTCGCCGGTGTTGTCCGTCACGGTAAAGTCACACTTGCGTCCGTTGCACCAGGCCCCTTCCTGCTGCAAGCGCGTCAGCCGCTCTCCTTCCGCAATAAAGCGCACATGGCCCGGCCCCAGCGTCCGCTCAATCAAATCGCCATATAAAATGCCCAGGGCACCCATGCCTACGATGGTCACGTTTTCGATCATGGTCGTGTTCCTTCCTTCCGTGTTTCGTTCTCTGGTAGGATATTTTACCACAAATTCCCCTAGGTTCAACTAGGAATATCCACAGCATTGTAGTGGGGTTTTCGTCACTTTCTGCCATATTCCTGGGGTTTTCAAGGGTCTCAGGCCGTGGTATACTGAGATAAATTGCGTTCTTTTCCCGGTCTTAAGAAAATGTTCAGAAAAATTTTCTGCTTTCTTTTGATTTCCGGGCTACACTGTTTTGATTGGAAGGAGACATTCTCATGGCACACCCTCTCCAGGCCCTCCGGGACGTGATGGCCGAGTATCATATCGACGCCTATTTGATCCCCACCGCTGACTTTCACGGCAGCGAATATGTGGGGGCGCATTTTGCCTGCCGGGAGTATCTCTCCGGCTTCACCGGCTCCGCCGGGACCCTTTTGGTCTTTGCCAACTGGGCCGGTCTCTGGACCGACGGCCGCTATTTTCTCCAAGCGGCCCAGCAGCTGGAGGGCAGCGGCATCCGCCTCATGAAGCAGGGGGAGCCGGGCGTGCCCACCATCGAGGAATTCCTGCGCCAGAGCCTCCAGCCGGAGCAGACGCTCGGCTTTGACGGCCGCTGTGTGGACGCCCGCACCGGCCGCCGCTACCATCGCCTCACCCGCCAGCTGGGGGCCAAGCTCAACCATCAGCTGGACCTGGTGGACGAGATCTGGCCCCAGCGCCCGCCCCTCTCCGCCCAGCCCGTCTGGGAATTGGACGAGCAGTACGCCGGCCTCTCCCGCCGGGACAAGCTGGCGCAGCTTCGCCGGGCCATGGTCAGCGAGGGGGCCGATACCTTCCTCCTGTCCACCCTGGAAGACATCGCCTGGCTGCTGAACCTGCGGGGGAACGACATCCCCTGCGACCCGGTCTTCCTGAGCTATCTCATCCTCACGAAAGAAACTTGTATTCTGTTTGCCAACCCCGCCAGCTTCTCCCCGGAGCTTCTGGCGGAGCTGGAGGTGGACGGCGTGAGCCTGCGCCCCTATGACAACTTTTATGCTTATGTCAACCGCTTCTCCCCCAGCCAGACCGTTCTGCTGGACCCCCGCCGGGTCAACACCACCCTGCTCACCAGCATCCCCAGCCACGTCTCTGTCCTGGACCGCCCCAACCCAACGGAACTGCGCAAGGCCATCAAGAACCCCGTCGAGGTCGAGAATATGCGCCGGGCCCACCTGGCCGACGGCATCGCCCTGACCCGTTTCATGTATTGGCTCAAGACCCAGCTCCCCCAGGGCACGACCGAGCTGCAAGCCGCCGAACACCTGGAAGCGCTGCGCCGGGCCGACCCGCTCTACCTGGAGCCCAGCTTCGACCCGATCCTGGCCACCGGGGCGCACAGCGCCATCGTCCACTACTCCCCCACCCCGGAGAGCGACGCGCCCATTCCGCCGAACGCCTTTCTTCTGGCCGACACCGGCGGGCACTACTACACCGGCACCACCGACTGCACCCGCACCTATGCCATGGGCACCCTGACTGACTGGCAAAAGACCTGTTACACTGCCGTCCTCCGGGGCAACCTGCATCTCGCTGCCGCCGTCTTCCGCGCCGGCTGCACCGGCCTGAACCTGGACTGCCTGGCCCGCCAGCCCCTGTGGGACCTGGGTCTGGACTTCAACCACGGCACCGGCCACGGCGTCGGTTATCTGCTGAGCGTCCACGAGGGGCCCCAGAGCATCCGCTGGCGCTCCCTGGGCAAAGAACCCGCCCTGGCCCCCGGCATGATCACCTCGGATGAACCCGGCGTCTACTTCGACGGGGACTTCGGCATCCGCCTGGAAAACCTGGTCCTGTGCATGGAAAAGAGCCAGACGAACTTCGGCACCTTCCTGGGCTTCGAGACCCTGACCCTCACCCCCTTCGACCGGGACGCCATGGACCCCACCCAGATGACCCCCCAGGAAAAAGCTCTGCTCAACGCCTACCACGCCAGGGTCCACGCCGCCATCGCCCCCCACCTCCCCCCGGAAGAGGCCGCTTGGCTGGTCCAGGCCACCCGTCCCATCTAAAGAAATCGAGAAAGAAAAAGGAGGCCCCCTCATGTCCACCCAAGCCACCCGTCCCCGCCCCACCCGGCAGCGGCAGCCCCGCCGCCGTCGCCGCCGGAAGAAATTTCCCCTGGTCCCGGTGTTGGCCGTCTCCCTCGCGGCCATCGTTGTGATCTGTACCGTGATCTCCCACGTCGCCGGCGGCCAGCTGGGCAAGCTGGCCAGGGACCACACCCCCCGCTGGGTGGACAAGCAGATCATCGAGATCAACGGCGCCGGCCGCCGAGGCGAAAAGCTGGAGGCCGTCAATGACATCGTCATCCACTACGTCGGCAACCCCGGCACCACCGCCCAGCAGAACCACGATTTCTACGACCAGCCGACCACCACCGTCAGCTCTCACTTCCTCATCGGCCTGGACGGCGAGATCATCCAGTGCATCCCCCTGGACGAAAAGTCCTCCGCCAGCAACGACCGGAATATCGACACCCTCTCCATCGAGGTCTGTCACCCGGACGAGACCGGAAAGTTTAACCAGGCCAGTTACGACAGCCTGGTGAAGCTCACCGCCTGGCTCTGCGACTACACCGGCATCGGCCGGGACCAGGTCATCCGCCACTACGACATCACCGGCAAGCTCTGCCCCCTCTACTTTGTGGAGCACAAAGACGCCTGGAACCAGTTCCTGCAAGACGTGGCCGATTACTAAACCGTTTATCGCCTTCCATCCTATGGGCATTACAACGCGATAACGTAACGAACGTTATGTATGTAGGGGCCGCAGACCCCTGCGGCCCGCAACCTGCCGCGTGGTACCACACACCGATCCATGGTACTACCTCAGGCCAACGGGCCGCAGAGGTCTGCGGCCCCTACGCAGTGTACCAATGGGCGAAGCAGAATATAGCACCTGCTTTCCGCATACACATCCCCTAGGAACCCACTGCGAAAGGAAGGGATGGGTATGTCCATCGGAGAAAAGGCCCCTGCACCGCCCCCGGCCCACCGGATCGTCCTGTCGGACCGCCAGCACCTCGCCGTCTCCGGCGTGGAGGGGGTGGATAGCTTTGACGAAGCCACCATCGTTCTCACCACGTCCGAGGGCAGCCTCATCGTCCGGGGCGAGGGTCTGCACATCGAAAAACTCAGCTTAGACGGCGGTGACCTTCTGGTCGAGGGCACCGTCGAGTCCCTCACCTATGAAGAGGAGGAGCCGCACCAGAGCCTCTTCGGGCGGCTGTTCCGGGGATGAGCATCTCCCTCTCCGGCCAGCTGCTCTCCCTGGCGGCGGGCCTGCTGTTGGGCGTGGGCGTGGGCCTGCTCTACGATCTTCTGCGTCAGCTCCGCCTGCTGGCCCCCCGCCGCTGGATGGCAGAGGGGCTGGACCTGCTCTTCTGGCTCCTGGCCTGCCTGGCGCTCTTTCTCTGCGGTATTCTCTTCGGCGGCGGGCAGGTCCGGCTGTATATGGTCCTCTGGCTGACCTTGGGCGCCACGGCCTATTTTGCCGTGCTGAGCGGGAAAATGCGGCGGCTTTTGGCTGCCCTGGCCCAGGGGATCGGGAAAATTTTCCGGGTCCTGCTGGCCCCGCTTCGCTGGTTTTCCGCTATCCTCCTGGGTCCGTGGATATATTTTTTCGGAGATGCGAAAATTTTTTTGAAAAAAGTCTTTTCTTTTTCAGCTGTCAGTAGTAAAATGTACCATCTAGTAAAACCAAGGAAACACAGCGGCAAGGCCGGACCCCCTTGCCACGGAACCCAAGAAAGGGAGGCATCCTCTCATGTTCCGATCCAAACCGGTTGGTCTTCTCTTGAAGATCCTCTGTCTGATCCTGGTGGTGTACATGGCGCTCACGTTCCTGCACGTTCGTCGGCAGATCAGCGACACCAAAAACACCATCGAAACTCTGACCCAGCAGGTCAACGACCAGACGCAGACCAATACCGAGCTGTCCAACGCCATCGAAAACCGCGATGACCCCTCCTACATTGAGGACATCGCACGGGAAAAGCTGGGCCTGGTCACGTCCAACGACCGGGTGTTTTACATCACCGACTAAGAGCCACCCGCTCTTTTTTGGCTCGTCACCGAGCAATCATTACGAGGAGGATACACACCATTTATGGAAATCAGTGTAGGCGCAATTCTGGAAGGAACCATCAAAAGTATCACCAAGTTCGGTGCGTTCGTCACCCTGCCCGGGGGCCGCTCCGGCCTGGTCCACATCTCTGAGATCGCCCATTCCTATGTGGAGAACGTCAGCGACTTTCTCTCCGAGGGGCAGACCGTAAAGGTCAAGGTCGTCAACATCGACGAGGCCGGGCGCATCAATCTCTCCATCAAGAAAGCTACGCCCCCTCCTCCCCGTCCCCAGGGCTTCAGCCGGGACCGGCAGAACCGCTCCTCCGACTTCCGGGGCGGTAACCGCGGCGGCTCCGCCCCCCAGGGTGGCCGCAGCTACAACAACGGCGGCGGGCAGTCCTCCGGCAACCGTTCCGGCGGCCGCAACTACCGCCACGACGCCCGCTCCGCTGCCCCCCAGGCCGCAGGCCCCGCCGACTTCGAGGCTCGCCTGAAGCAGTTCATGCAGGCCTCCGACAGCCGTCTGTCTGACCTCAAGCTCAACGACCGCCGCTCCTCCCGCCGCGGTGGCCACCGCTGAGCTTCTTCAAGTGAAACCCCAAGATTTCCCCCGCCCCCGGCTCCGGCCGGGGGTTTTCTTCTGCCCGGATGCCCAGAGCCTCGGCCCATAAAAAATGCGTGCTTTCCCAACCTTCGGAAAAGCACGCCAGCAGGAGAATGGAATGAACGATAACACGACGGGATACATCGACCGCCTGACTTTATAGTATTCCATTTTCTTCCAAACGTCAAGAGGGAGAATCCGTCTTCTTTCGTCGAATCAACAGACTTTCGTCTTTTTCCCAAAAACAGCGTGACATTTTCCGGAAGGTATGGTATACTATGCCCGTAAGGAAGGGAACACTCCCCCGTCCTTGCCCTTACGAAAGGAGCTGACACATATGAAATTCACCTTTACCGACAAGAAAGTGAACATCCCCAACCGGGTCCACACTTACGCTGAGAAAAAGATCGGCAAGCTGGACCGCTACTTCCAGACCGAGCCGGAAGCCTCCATCGTCTTCAGCGTGGAGAAAGGCCGCAATAATCTGGAGGTCACCATCCGCTCCGCCTCCACCGTCATCCGTGTTGCGGAGAGCACCTCTGATATGTTTGTCACCATCGACGCCGCCGTGGCCTCCATCGAGCGCCAGCTGCGTAAGAATAAATCCCGTCTGGAAAAGCGCCTGCGCAAAGAAGCCTTCGAGGTTCCCGACGACGCCTACTTCGTCCCCGAAAACGACGTCGACGAGGAAGCCGCTTACCAGATCGTCCGCACCAAGCGTTTCTTCTTCCGCCCCATGAGCGTCGAGGAAGCCATCCTCCAGATGAACCTGGTGGACCACACCTTCTTCGCCTTCCGCAACGCTGACGAGGGCGGTGCCTTCTCCGTCGTCTACAAGCGCAACGACGGTGGCTACGGCATCATCATTGATGAGGACTGAGTCTGACCTAACACACCTACTCCGGCCCGGCAGGACATCCTGCCGGGCCGTTTTTCGTGCCTGCCCCCCTGTCTGTGCCCTGTTTTGAATCTTTTGACGCCACTTTTCGGATATTTTGTGAACAAACCTCATAAACTTTGTGAACTTTAGCACTCGCCCATTGACAGCGCTAATTTCTGTGTTATACTGAAGATGTTCTTGAGAGAGGGGCCAAACAAAAGGCCCCCGAAAGAACCAAAACAAATCCAGTCTACAATGGCAATGTAGGTTCGCCATCACCGAGGCTTTCCTCCCCGTGCAGACGAACCCAGATACGAACGGAGGTATGACTTATGTTGCCTAGCATTTTTGGTGAAAACTTATTCGATGACTTCTTTACCGATCCCTTCTCCATGATCCCCAGCGGCCGCGATGTCCTGTATGGCAAGCACGGCAAGAACCTGATGAAGACCGACGTGCGGGAGACCGACAACAGCTATGAGCTGGACGTCGACCTGCCCGGCTTCAAGAAGGACGAGATCAACGTGGAGATCGCCGACGGCTACCTGACCATCCAGGCCTCCAAGGGTCTGGACAAGGACCAGCAGGACAAGGACGGCAAGTACATCCGCCAGGAGCGCTACGCCGGTTCCTGCAGCCGGAGCTTCTACATCGGGGAGGACGTCCCCGCGGAAGACATCTCCGCCAAGTACGAGGACGGCATCCTGCGTCTGTCGGTCCCCAAGGCCGACCAGAAGGAACTGCCCAAGACCTCGACCATCGCGATCGAATAAATTCGATCGACCGCCTCTACCGCCGCGCTTCGGCGCGGCGGCTTTCTTCCCTGTGATGTGACCCACGAAAGGAGAGACACTCCATGCGTAAAACAACGTCTCGTGTTCTTTGGATCTTAGTTGGTGTGCTGTTGGTCATCACCGGCATCGCCTGTTTCGCCCATCCTGCCGCCACCTTGGGCAGTCTGGCTATTCTTCTTGGCATTGCCATGCTGTTCTCCGGTGTCGTGGACCTAGTGATCTTCGCCACCGCCCGCGATGCCATGTACGGCTCCGGCTGGTTCCTGCTGGATGGCGTGTTGACCATTTTGCTTTCCATCTTTATCTTGGGCAACGCAGCGTTTACCATGGTATCCCTCCCTTTCATCGTGGGGATGTGGCTGGTGTTTTCCGGCACCAGCCGGATGGTCAACTCGTTTGACCTGCGTCGCATGGGCGTAAAAGGCTGGGGCTGGTTCACCGGAGCCGGCGTGGTGCTGATGATCGCCGGTTTCATTTCCTTCCTCTACCCCGTGGCCGGCGCCCTCATCCTGACCTGGCTGGTCGGCTTCCTGCTGATTCTCCAGGGCGTGGCCTCCATCCTCCGCGGTGGCCTGGCTCACCGGATGTGGATTCCGTAACCATCAAATCACATTCTCCTGTACAGAATCAAACCGGTCAACATTCTGAACTGTATCCTTCTTTTACATCAAGAGACTAACCGACAAAAGGTTAGCCTCTTGATGTTTTATTTTATATTGTTTTTCTTATCTTTGTATCCTTTAGTTTTAGCACAAATGGGGCATCCTGTCCCCATATTTCTGCTTTTTATCTGCGCTTCCCATTTTTTGCAATTTTATTTTGAATCTCAAAAACACTTTCCCTCTTTGACATAATCAGTTCCTCCGAACCCTTTCTCTATCGTCCGTTTCTCTAGATTCTATTTTAGTATAGAGCAAATATCCAGGTCCTTCAAGCGCAAAAAGCCCAGCAGTATCTAAACTGCTGGGCCTTCTGTGTTTCGTCGATATGGGATCAAGCCTGCTCGTAGATCAGCACAGCGGCGGTCTCCTCGGTGGTGGCACCGGGGTTGCCTTCTGCGGGCTCCTGGCCATAGGGGTTGTTGGGGTCGGCGGAAGTGCAGCCGGCCAGCAGAGCCAGGGACATCACTGCTGCCATGCACAGAGCGATCATCTTTTTCATGGTGGGGTTCCTCCTTCGGTTTTCAAAAACTCTCTTCTGTGGAGATGGGCGATTTTGCCATACCCATAGTATCTACCTTTTCGGCAGATTTTTCAAGCATTTTGTCCAAAGGACGGAAATTTTTTTGGTTTTGCACCAATCTCATTTGTCAAATTTGTATAGAAACACAACATTTTCTTTGTATAAGTTTTCTGGTGCAAGTAGATGCCCCAAAGGCTCAGGTATCCAGGGTCAGGTCGCCCTCTTTGATCCACCCCAGCTTGCGGCAGCCCAGGCCGATGAGCCAGCTCAGCACCCCCGGCAGCACGAAGCAGATGAGGACCATCCCCAGCCAATCCATGCCGGTGATGCCGGCCTTCGTGCCCTGGGCGATCTGATCCACCCAGCCGGTGTAGACCCCGATCGGGCCGACCAGGCCGCAGGTGCCCATGCCGGAGGAGACGGCTGCGCCGTTCATCTCCAGGCGGAAGATACAGGTCGCGATGGGGCCGGTAATGGCCGAAGCCAAGGTCGCGGGGATCCAGATCTTCGGGTTCCGGACGATGTTGCCCATCTGGAGCATGGAGGTACCCAGGCCCTGGGAGACCAGGCCGCCCCACTTATTCTCCCGGAAGGACAGCACCGCAAAGCCGACCATCTGGGCGCAGCACCCGGCAACGGCCGCGCCGCCGGCCAGACCCGTCAGGCCCAGGGCCGCGCAGATGGCCGCGCTGGAGATGGGCAGCGTCAGCGCAATGCCCACGATGACGGAGACCAAAATGCCCATGAAGAAAGGCTGCAATTCGGTCGCCCACATGATGAGGTTGCCCACCCAGGAAGCAGCCTTGCCGATGGGGGGTGCAACGAGATAGGCCACGCCGATGCCGGCCAAAACCGTCACGATCGGCGTCACAAGAATGTCGATCTTGGTTTCCTTCGAGACGGCCTTGCCGCACTCAGCGGCAATAATGGCGATGACCAAAACAGCCAGAGGGCCGCCCGCTCCGCCCAGAATGTTGGTCGCAAAGCCCACCGGCACCAGGGAAAACAGGACCAAGGGCGGCGCTTGCAGGGCCGACCCGATGGCCACAGCCATGGCCGGGCCGACCATCGCCGAGGCCAGACCGCCGATGGTGTAGGCCGTCGCCGTCTCCCCCGTGCCCACGGTGACGACCGTGGCGGACAGGAACCCAATGTGGAACTGGGTGCCCAGCGTGTTCAGGATGGTTCCGACCAGCAGCGTACAGAAGAGGCCCTGGGCCATAGCGCCCAGCGCATCCACCCCGTAACGCTTGGCGGAGAACTCGATGTTCTTCCGCTTCAGGAATGCGCGAAATCCGTTCATGTCTCTCTCCTTCCCGCCCTCCGCTCACTGGAGGACGAAAAAATAGTCCGTACTTCCTGTCTTGACAGGTGTACGGACTATTGTAATCGTTTGTGTCGGGTTTGTCAATCCCTGTTTTGCTGCTCTGGGGTATACAGCAGGCCCAGTTTGTCCAGAGCGGCACAGACCCGCTGATAGGCCGCCTCGTCGGGGCAGCGCAGGTGGTGCAGATGCACCCCCCCGGTCAAAAGGGAGAGGGGGGCCGTCCCCCGTGCCTTTTCCACGTATTGGGCCACGTCATACCGGGAGGCCAGGCTCAGCTGGCCGCAGATCTGCCCGTACAGGGGGTGCTCCACGACCACGTCGATCACAGTGCAGCCGTTGTCGACGATGGTCAGCAGCTCCTGCTCCACCTGCTCCTTCGTGTGGATGGTCGCCACCGTCCGCAGCAGGCCGGAGGACTCCCCCAGCTTATAGCCCCGCGGCGTCGCCACGATGTCCATCCCCGCCGCCCGCAGCAGGGCGATGTCCCCCACGATGATCTGGCGGCTGACGGAGAATTTCCCCGCCAGGGCCGTTGCGCTGATGGCCTTGTCCGCCGTCAGGGTCTGGGCGATGATCTGTCTGCGTTCTTCTGCTTTCACGCCCGCCACGCTCCTTCTTGATGATCTACCTTGGGATAAGGCCTGACCGGTCTCACTTGTGGTGGGTCAGCAGGTCGTACTTGATGTCCCACAGCTTCTGGGACAGGTCCACATAGTAGTTGTGGGGGTTGTCAAAGCGCTTGACCTCGTCCCACAGCGTGTCCATCTGGTCCTGGCAGTAGCGCTGGATCTCGTCCAGGGTGGGCATGTCATAGACCAGCTCGCCGTTTAAGAAGATGGGCTTCTGCAGCTCCTGGGCGGAGAAGCTGGTCAGCGTCTTCTTCTTCCAGGTGGCGTCGGGGTCAAAGATGGTCAGGCTGCCGTCCTCGGCCAGGTTGCTGGTCACGTCCTCGTCGTAGGTGCACATCCAGTCGCCGATGGCCTTCCCGGTGTCGTTGGCAAAGAGGCGGTAGAGCTTCTTATAGTGCGGGGTCGTGATCTTGGCCACGTTCTCGCTCAGCTTGATCTTGGGCACCACGTTCCCCTGCTCGTCCTCAAAGGCCACCAGCTTATACACGCCGCCGAAGACAGGCTCGCTCCGGGCCGTGATGAGCCGCTCGCCCACGCCGAAGGAGTCGATCTGCGCCCCCTGCAGCAGCAGGTCCTGGATCAAAATCTCGTCCAGGGAGTTGGACACGGTGATCTTACACTCGGTCCAGCCGGCTTCGTCCAGCATCTTCCGGGCCTCGCGGGTGAGATAGGCCATGTCGCCGGAGTCCAGTCTGATCCCGCATTTGGTGATGCCCTTGGGCTTCAGGACCTCGTTGAAGGCCTTGATGGCGTCGGGGATGCCGCTCTTGAGCGTATTGTAGGTGTCCACCAGCAGGATCGCGTTGTCGGGGTAAATTTCACAGTACGTCTTAAAGGCCTCGTACTGGCTGGGGAAGGTCTGCACCCAGGCGTGGGCCATGGTCCCCCCGGCGGGCACGCCGTAGAGCTGGTCGGAGATGGTGCAGGCCGTGCCCTTGCAGCCGCCGATGTAGGCCGCGCGGGCGCCGTCGATGGCGCCGCTGGACCCCTGGGCACGGCGGGAGCCGAACTCCAGCACGGTCCGGCCTCTGGCGGCCCGGACGATGCGGTTGGACTTGGTCGCGATCAGGCTCTGGTGGTTGATGGTCAGCAGCAGGTAGGTCTCCAGCAGCTGGGCCTGGATCGCGGGGGCCCGGACGGTCAGGATCGGCTCCTTGGGGAACACGGGCGTCCCTTCCGGCACGGCGAAGATGTCGCCGGTGAACTTAAAGTTGGCCAGATAGTCCAGAAATCCCTCGTCGAACATGTTCCGGCTGCGCAGGTACTCGATGTCCTCCGGGTCAAAGTGCAGGTCCTGGATATACTCGATCACCTGCTCCAGCCCCGCCGCGATGGCGTAGCCGCCCTTGTCCGGCACGTTGCGGAAGAACAGATCAAAGTGCGTGATCCGGTCCTTATACCCGGCCTTAAAGTACCCGTTGCCCATGGTGAGCTCATAGAAATCGCACAGCATGGTCATGTTCAGCTTCTTATTCGTATTCATGGCAAGAACCTCTGTTTCTTGTGTCCTGGGCAAGGCGAGAAGCCAGTCAAACAGAAAAAACGCCCCGCCCGGCAGGCCGTTTCGGCCCGGTCAAAGTACCCTATTATACTGCCCAATCAGGTGTCAAGTCAATAGTCGACTTTGGCCGGAAACGGTCAAATGAAAGATTAGCCCTCATTATACATGATTTCACCAGAAACTGCAATCCATTTTGCTGTGATTCCTGCAAGCCCCGCCCCGCCGAAAAAAAGATGCAATAAATCCGCAAAAGGACGCTTTGGGTGGCTTGACTTTTCCGAAAAGCCTGCTACACTGGGTATGTCCAACAGTTTTTTCTGCGTAACACGTGCAAATTTTGTCTCGAAATATGCTATTTTTGCAGCTAGGATTGCAAAACGCCCTGCACTGTGCTATGCTCTCCCCGTGGAGCCAGGAGGGTACGCCGCGCGTGGTCAACCTACCACCCCGTCCCAAAATTCCCCCTTCTCCCGCTACCGAAAGCTCATGCTGTAAGGTATGCCTTACAGCTGTTTTATGCGCATAAAACAGCGATTTTTTCTTGTAAGACCTCTTCCTCCCAGCATTTTTTTCATAGATAGATGGTAAAAATTCTCATGGAATCTTAGGAGGTAAAAGATATGAGAAGGAAATTTTTGTCCGTCGTTTTGTGCGTGTGCATGATGATGACGATGGCACCGTTTGCTTTCGCAGAGGGTACTGAAAGTAGCAATGGTAGTGGTAGCGGTTCTTCTACTCCTAACACTGTAACTGTCAGCTCTGCTGATACTTTGAATGATGCAATTAGTAATGCAACCGATGGTACAACTATTACTGTAACTGGTACTATAACAATTTCTAAGCCTTTGGTTGTAACAAAAACTATTACAATCACTGGTACCGATAACGCCGAAATTAACGCTTCTAGCAATTTTTCCGGCGGCGGATACCTGATCGGCTTAGAAACCGCCGATAAAACCCTTACTCTCGGTAATATTAAACTCGATGCAAAAGAGAAAGCCCGTGTAGTTTATTGTAGTGCAGGTTCACTTGTCGTTGATGGCGCAACCATCACTGGTGGTAAAACTGCTTCTAGTTATATTGGTGGCGTCTATATGACTAACAACTCTATGTTTGAAATGGACTCCGGTTCTATCACTGGCAATAAAGTTAGCGATAGATATGAAAGCGATAGCTATCTTCAGTACAGTGCTGACCTGTGGATTGGTGCAAACGTAACGGCTGGGTTGGTGGCGAAGTTGGCAACGTATTTGTAAATGCTAACTCATATTCTGAAACTGATCCCGGATGCTTTATTATGCAGGCTGGTCATGTTACCAATTTGTATGCAGAGTATTATGAGAATTACGGTGCTCAGGTAATCTATGGTGATGCTACTCTTGACCATCTTTATTTGTCTACAACTAAAGGTAATGGTGATAAAGTTGAAATTACATCACGTGTTATCGGCATGACTTACAAAGGTGGCGTAACTAATGCAGATGAGATGAGCCCGGTTGCAATGATTGGAGAAACTGGTTATGCAACACTGGCACTGGCCATTGAAATGGCAACATCTGGCGATACTATCGTGATGGCAAAAGATACCACTGTCCTCGATGAAATTAATTTTTATGATAAAAAAATCACTCTCGACTTGAATGGTACGACTATTACTGCTAATTTTGAAGCAGAAGACTATTCTTCTGTAATTGAAGCACAGGGCAACGATGCTGCCCTTACTATTGAGGACAATAGTAAGGAGGCAACGGGTAAAATCGTCTCTAATCACTATGGTGTGTCTGCTAGGGGTGGCGCTTATATCACTGTAAATAGTGGTACAATTGAAGGTGGCGACTGTGCAGCTCTGTCCGGTAATAATACTACCGGCAACATGAATTTCATTGTAAATGGTGGTACACTGAGTGCAAATCAAGGTCCCGCTATTTATCAGTCAGGCCAGTGTGAACTCACTTTAACCGGTGGTACCTTAAACGGCGGTATCTCTCTCCGTATGGGCCAGGTCAACATCAGTGGTGGTACAATCAACGCTACTACTGGTTCTATTGATTCCATCAACGAATATTACAACAAATCCGGTAATATTTGGCTAGCTGATGCGCTCTATGTATTTGGCGGCACCTATTCTGATGGTGATACAGAGCATGGAAACTCCCTGAACTTAAACATCACCGGCGGCACCTTTAATTGTACCAATGGACAAGGTAGTGCCGTAGCTATCTATGACATCGGTAAAGTTGCTCAGACTGCAAATGTCACAATTTCGGGTACTGCAAAGCTGGCTACCAACGCTTCTTCTCGTAGCGCTTACCAGGTTCTAAGCTTGTCTGACATCGGCGTAGACTCCCCTGCAAACGGCTATGATAATCAGCAGTATACCAATAAAGTTAAAAGCTCCATCACCGGCGGCTACTTCACCTCTGACCCCACCGCTTACGTTAAAACCGGCTACACCGCAGTTGAAACCACCGAACCCGGTTACAACTATGAAGTAGTCAAAGCAAATGCTCTCAAAGCCGACGTTGCCCCGGCAGCTCCCACCGTATCTATCCCTAACAACTTCAACAACGATCAAATAGCCGTTGCTGAAACTGTCTCCAATGCTCTGAAAGCATCCACTGACACCGTCACCGGCGGTGGCCTGAACGCCGCTGCAAACGCTGTTGCTAATAACAACTCTGTGTCTATTGATGCCGCTACCAATGCTCTTAATCAGGGTAATATTACTGTCAACACAAGTGATACAGTTCGCATCGTCGTCCAGACCTTCATGGACATCGACATTACAGCTGTTGATACTAACACACGCACTCTGACTCTCGACATTACCCCCATGTATCGCACAGTCGCCACCACTGCCGCTGAAGACGCTCCTATCGTTCTTGCAGGGACAACTGGAGAAACGGCAAATGCTGTTCTTGTCGGCCCTTCTGGCCAGTTGAGCATCAACAATCCTGTCACCATCAAGCTTCCTCTGCCTGCCGATTTTGCGGTGAAGAAAGAGGATAGCAGTGGCTACAATGATGTCTATGTCCAGCACAAGGGCCACGAGTACACTGCAACGGTTACTGAAAAACCGCAAGCCGAAGGCACTACTTCCGCCACTACTCTGATCGCCACCTTCACCAACCCCGACGGTTTCAGTGAGTTCACTATTTCCAGCACCTCCACCGCAGTAGCTAAAATCGGTGACAACAGGTACACCACCCTCCAGGACGCTATTGACGCTGTCCAGAACAACGAGACCATCACCCTGCTCAAGGATACCAACGAAAAAGTCACCGTTTCCAAGGCTATCAAGTTCACCCTGGCAGGTAAGGATTATCTGAAAGGCTCCATCGCTGCTGGCAGCAGATATAGCATGACCACTTCTGAGCCTAGCGGCAAGACCGAGTACACCTTCACCTACGTCGTCGGCGGCTCCTCCTCCTCTGGCACCACCACCACCTACAACGTCAACGTCAACGCCGCCACCAACGGTGCTGTGGCTGCGGACAAGAAGACGGCTTCTAAGGGCACGACGGTGACGGTGACGGCTTCTCCCTCGAAGGGTTATGTGGTCGACGCCGTGAAGGTCGTGGACAAGGACGGCAAGGACGTGGCCGTGACCGGGAAGGACGGCAAGTATGTCTTTACGATGCCTGCTTCCGCCGTCACCGTGACGGGTAGCTTTAAGGCTGAGACGCCTGCGCCTGTTGCCCTGCCCTTTACGGATGTGAAGAGCGGCAATTGGTTCTATGACGCTGTGAAGTACGCTTATGCGCAGGGTCTCATGACCGGCACTTCTGCCACGACGTTCGCCCCCAACGGGACGATGAACCGCGCCATGATCGTCACCGTGCTGTATCGGCTGGAGAAGTCCCCCGCTGTGACCGGCGCTTCCAAGTTTACGGATGTGCCCGCGGGCCAGTGGTATTCTGACGCTGTGGCTTGGGCCGCTGCCAACAAGATCGTCAACGGCTATGACGAGACGACCTTCGGTCCCATGAACGCCGTGACCCGCGAGCAGATGGCCGCGATCCTGTTCCGCTACGAGCAGGTCAAGGGCCTGGAGAACGTGACCCTGGAGGAGAACCTGAACCGGTTCCCCGACCAGAACAAGATTTCCGCCTACGCCATCCCCGCCTTGCAGTGGGCCGTGGGTCAGAAGATCATCAACGGCAACGCCGACGGCACCCTGGACCCCACCGGCACCGCCACCCGCGCCCAGGTCGCGCAGATCTTCACAAACCTGCTGAACAAGTAAGCATCCCCTGACAAGTTCATCAGATCCTCGAAAGCCCCGGAGCCAATGCTTCGGGGCTTTTTGCATGTTTTGATTCGTTCTGATTCAAAATTCTAGTCTTGCAATTATCCCATCTGCACCGGATTTTCGACATTCAAAAATTATCAATTCGCAAATTTTATAACAATAAAACGCCAAATATCCAGAATAATATTTGTTTTTCCGAATTTTCAGCAAATGCTTCCCGTCCTATTGACAAGTGCGTTTCTCCCCCGTATCATAGCCTCAAAACCGCTTGGATGTGAAAGTATGAAGAATGAAACTTGCAATTTGACCTCGAATTTATACTCCCCACGATTCGAGCACGACGCCTGCGGCATCGGCGCTGTGGTGGATACCCAGGGCCGCCCCTCCCACGAGACGGTGGACCGGGCCTTGAAGATCGTGGAAAAACTGGAGCACCGGGCCGGAAAGGACGCCTCCGGCGAGACCGGCGACGGCGTGGGCATTCTGGTCCAGATCTCCCACCGCTTCTTCTCCGCCGTGCTGGCGGAGCTGGGCGTGACGGTGGGCCAGGCCCGGAGCTACGCCGTGGGCATGTTTTTCCTGCCCCAGGACCGCATCTTGCGGGCGCGGCGGCAGAAGCTGTTTGAAATTCTGGCCGAAAAGGCGGGGCTGCCCGTCCTGCTCTGGCGGCCTGTGCCGGTGGAACCGGGGATCTTAGGCCAGCGGGCGGTGGACTGTATGCCCAGCATCTGGCAACCGATCTTAGCCCGCCCGGCCGACGCCGAGAGCGACCTGGAATTTGACCGGCGGCTGTACATCATGCGCCGGGAGTTCGAGCAGTCCGTGTCGGATACCTATGTCGCCAGCCTGAGCTGCCGGACCATCGTCTACAAGGGCATGTTCCTGGTAAACCAGCTTCGGCTGTTCTACCCGGACCTGCAGGACGAGCGCTTCGCCTCGGCCATCGCTCTGGTCCACTCCCGCTTCTCCACCAACACCAACCCCAGCTGGGAGCGGGCGCACCCCAACCGCCTGCTGCTCCACAACGGGGAGATCAACACGATCCGGGGCAACCTCTCCCGGATGCTGGCCCGCGAGGAGACCATGCACTCGCCCCCGCTGGACCACGCCATGGAGAAGATCCTCCCGGTGGTGGATCCCTCCGGGTCCGACTCGGCCATGCTGGACAACGCCCTGGAGTTTTTGCTGTACAGCGGCATGGACCTGCCCAAGGCCGTCATGCTGACCATCCCGGAGCCGTGGAGCCAGAACCGAGACATGCCCCGTGCCATCCAGGACATGTATCACTACTACGCCACCATGATGGAGCCTTGGGACGGCCCCGCCGCCATTCTCTTCTCCGATGGCGACGTGGTGGGGGCCTGCCTGGACCGCAACGGCCTGCGGCCCATCCGCTACTACCTGACCGACGACGGAACGGTGATCCTGGCCTCTAAGGTGGGCGTGCTGGACCTGCCCCCGGAGAAGATCGTCCGCAAATCCCGCCTCGGCCCCGGCAAGATGCTCCTGCTGGACACCCGCACCGGCCAGGTCCGGGAGGACGAGGCCATCAAGTCCGGCTATGCCGCCGCCCATCCCTACGGCGAGTGGCTGGATCGGTCGCTGGTGAGCCTGCGGGACCTGCCCTCCCCCAACCGAAAGGTCCCCCACAACAGCCAGGCCCTGCGCGATAAGCTCTACCAGGTCTTCGGCTATACCTATGAGGATATCATCCAGTCCATCCTCCCCATGGCCCGCGGCGGCCACGAGCCGACCATGTCCATGGGCACGGACATTCCCCTGGCCGTCCTCTCCCAGCGGCAGCAGTCCCTGTTCAGCTATTTCAAGCAGCTCTTTGCCCAGGTGACCAACCCGCCCATCGACGCCCTGCGGGAGGAGATCGTCACCGACACCACCGTCTACGTCGGCTCCGACGGGAATCTTTTGCAGGACGCCCCGGAAAACTGCCGGGTCCTGGAGATCAAGAACCCCATCCTCACCGGCGGGGACCTGTTAAAGCTCAAGGCCATGAATATGCCCGGCCTGCGCTCGGCCACCCTCTCGCTGCTGTACTACAAAAACGCCTCGTTGGAGCGGGCGCTGGACCATCTCTTCGTCAGCTGCGACCGGGTCTACCGGGAGGGGGCCAACGTCATCATCCTGTCGGACCGGGGCATCGACGAGAACCACGTGGCCATCCCCTCCCTCCTGGCCGTGTCTGCCTTGGAGCAGCACCTCATCCGCACGAAAAAGCGCACCGCCGTCTCCGTCATTCTGGAGAGCGGCGAGCCGCGGGACGTGCATCATTTCGCCGCCCTGCTGGGCTACGGCGCCCGCGCCGTAAACCCCTACCTGGCCCACGAAGCCATCGGGGAGCTCATCGACAAGGACCTGCTGGACAAGGACTACGCCTCCGCCGTGGACGATTATGATCAGGCCATTCTGCGCGGCGTGGTGAGCATTGCCGCCAAGATGGGCATCTCCACCATCCAGTCCTATCAGAGCGCCCAGATCTTCGAGGCAGTGGGCATCCACAAGGACGTCATCGACCGCTACTTCACCAACACCATCAGCCGCGTGGGCGGCATCGGCCTTCCTGACATCGCCGCCGCCGTGACCCAGAGCCACGACGCCGCCTTCGACCCCATGGAGCTGACCACCGACCCCACCATCGACAGCGGCGGCTTCCAAAAGCTCCGCAGCGGCCCCAACGCCGAGGTCCACCGCTATGACCCCCAGACCATCCTGACCTTGCAGCAGGCCGTCCGCAGCGGCAGCTATGAGACGTTCCAGGCCTACACGGCCCTGGCCGACCGCTCCACCCTCTCCCTCCGGGACCTGATGGACTTCCGCACCGACTGCACCCCCATCCCCCTGGAAGAGGTGGAGCCCGTCGAGTCGATCCTGCGCCGCTTCAAGACCGGAGCCATGTCCTACGGCTCCATCTCCCTGGAAGCCCACGAATGTCTGGCCCAGGCCATGAACGCCATCGGGGGCAAGTCCAACTCCGGCGAGGGCGGCGAGGACCCCGCCCGCCTGGGCACCGACCGCAACTCCGCCATCAAGCAAGTGGCCTCCGGCCGCTTCGGCGTCACCAGCCGCTATCTGGTCAGCGCGAAAGAGATCCAGATCAAAATGGCCCAGGGGGCCAAGCCCGGTGAGGGCGGCCACCTGCCCGGCCGAAAGGCCTGGCCCTGGATCGCCAAGACCCGCTGCTCCACCCCCGGCGTCCCCCTCATCTCTCCGCCGCCCCACCACGACATCTACTCCATCGAGGACCTGTCCGAGCTGATCTACGACCTGAAAAACGCCAACAAATACGCGGACATCAGCGTGAAGCTCGTCAGTGAGGCCGGCGTCGGCACCATCGCCGCCGGGGTCGCCAAGGCCGGGGCCCAGACCATTCTCATCGCCGGGCACGACGGCGGCACCGGGGCCGCTCCGAAGAACTCCATCTACAACGCCGGTCTGCCCTGGGAGATCGGCCTGGCCGAGGCCCACCAGACCCTGATCCAAAACGGCCTGCGCTCCCGCGTGAAGCTGGAGGCCGACGGCAAGCTGATGAGCGGCCGCGACGTCGCCATCGCCTGCGCCCTGGGCGCGGAGGAGTTTGGCTTTGCCACCGCCCCCCTGGTCGCCCTGGGCTGCATCATGCTCCGGGCCTGCAACCTCGACACCTGCACCATGGGCATCGCCACCCAGAACCCGGCCATGCGGAAGCATTTCCAGGGCAAGCCGGAATACGTCGTGAACTTTATGACCTTCCTGGCCCGCCAGCTCCGGGAAATTCTGGCCAGCCTGGTCCTGCGCTCCGTGGAGGAGCTGGTGGGGCGGACCGACCTGCTCTGTCCCCGCCCCCAGCAGAGTGACAGCCCCGGCTCCAAGCTGGACATTTCCGCCATGCTCACCCCGCCCCAGCGTACCGGCGGCTTCCGTGCGCAGGACGTCTACGACTTCCAGCTGGAGCACACGCTGGACGAGACGGTCCTGCTGGGCCTGCTGACGGGCAAGAAGCTCCCTGTCCTCTCCGTTTCCAGCACCAGCCGCGCCTTCGGCACCCTCCTGGGGGCCGAGATCACCCGTCGTTTCGGCGACACGCTGGCGGAGGATACCTATCGGGTCCGCTGCCGCGGCGGGGCCGGGCAGTCCTTCGGAGCCTTTGCGCCCAGCGGCCTGACCCTGGAGCTGGAGGGCGACAGCAACGACTACTTCGGCAAGGGGCTCTCCGGCGGTAAGCTCATCCTCTATCCCGACCCCAAAAGTTCGTTTGCCCCGGAAGACAACGTCATCACCGGCAACGTGGCCCTCTATGGGGCCACCGGCGGCAAGGCCTACCTCTGCGGCACCGCCGGGGAACGCTTCTGCGTCCGCAACTCCGGCGCGGTGGCCGTGGTCGAGGGCGTGGGGGACCACGGCTGTGAGTACATGACCGGCGGCCAAGTGGTCATCTTAGGCCCCATCGGCCGGAACTTTGCCGCCGGCATGAGCGGCGGCGTGGTCTACGCCCTGGATGTGGACCACGACCTTTACCGCCGGGTCAACAAGGAGATGGTCTCCATGGAGCCGCTCACAGAAAAGCACGACATCGCCGCCCTCAAGGCCCTGCTGGCAGAGCATCTGGCCGCCACCGGCTCCCCCAAGGCCGCCCGCATCCTGCAACACTTCGACGCCTGCCTGGGCGACTTCAAAAAAATCATTTCGCGGGATTACAGCGCCATGAAGGAGCGCATCGCCGCCTACGAGGCCAAAGGCCTCAGCCGGGAGCAGGCCGAACTGGAAGCCTTTCAGAAAGGAGCTGAGTGACCATGGGAAAAACCACCGGATTTCTGGACTATGCACGCATGGACTGCCCCACCCGGCCCCCGCTGGTCCGCCTGGGGGATTTCACCCCCTTCCACGAAGCGCTCCCTCTGCCTCTCCGCCGGGAACAGGGCGGGCGGTGCATGGACTGCGGCGTTCCCTTCTGTCAGGCGGGGCTGGCCTTCAAAGAGCGCCTGCTGGGCTGTCCTCTGCACAATCTCATCCCGGAGTGGAACGACCTGCTCTGGCGGGATAACTGGGACTACGCCCTGGCCCGCCTCTTAAAAACCAACTGCTTCCCGGAGTTCACCAGCCGGGTCTGCCCCGCCCCCTGCGAGGGTGCCTGCGCCTGCGGCCTCACCGGTCAGTCCGTGACCATCCGGGACAACGAAGGGGCCATCATCGACTACGCCTTCCAGCAGGGCTGGATGACCCCACGGCCGCCCCAGCGTCGGTCTGGCCTGACCGTTGCCGTGGTCGGCTCCGGCCCCGCCGGGCTGGCCGCAGCCTACTATCTCAACCACCGGGGCCACACCGTCACCGTATTGGAGCAGGACGACACCCCCGGCGGTCTGCTGACCTACGGCATCCTCGCCATGAAGCTGGACAAAGCCCTGGTCAAGCGCCGCGTTGCCCTGCTGGAGGCCGAAGGCATCACCTTCCAGTGCGGCACCACCGTGGGCCGGGACATCAGCCCCAAGGAACTGGACCAGACCTACGACGCCGTTCTCTTCGCCTGCGGAGCCCGTAAGCCCCGCCCCGTCCCCTACGAGGGAGACGCCGGCGGCGGCCTGTGCTACGGCCTGGACTACCTCATCCAGACCCAGCGCCATTTAGACACCGGCACGCCCTCCCCCCTCTCCGCCAAGGACAAGCGGGTGGCCATCATCGGGGCCGGGGACACGGCCTCTGACTGCGTCGCCACCGCCCTGCGCCAGGGCTGCAAGAGCCTGACCCAGCTCATCCGCAAGCCCGCCGCCTACTATCCGCCCGAACTGGACGACGCCCATGTCGAAAGTCAGGCCAAATTCGGCCGGGACATCCGCCGCTTCGAGACGACCCTCCACGCCCTGTCCTGCGGCAAGGACGGCAAACTTCGCCAGGCCGTTCTCAATACCCCGCAGGGTGAAAAAACGCTGCCGGTCGACCTCGTCATTGTCGCCTCCGGCTTCTCCGGCTGCGAGGATGCCTCCCTCCAGGTCCGGGACGCCATGCCCCGCCCGGAAAAGGTCTTCTCCGCCGGTGACATGGTCCTGGGGGCCAGCCTGGTGGTCCTGGCCATCGCCAGCGGCAAGCAGGCCGCCGCCCAGGCGGACACCTACCTCATGGGCTGCACCAATATCCTGTAAGTTCATCCCTTCCCCTAGTTCCGAGAGACCCCCCCACAAGAGAAAGGAGCAAATCGTATGGACAGTGTATCTTTTAGCATCTGGTTTTTGATCGGTGCCATCCTCGTGTTCTTCATGCAGTGCGGCTTTGCCATGGTGGAGTGTGGCTTCACGCGGGCCAAAAACGCCGGCAACATCATCATGAAGAACCTCATGGACTTCTGCATCGGTGCCGTGGTCTTCATCTTCCTGGGCTATGGCCTGCTGGTGAATCCCCACGTCGCCGGCGGCTTCATCGGCACCCCCACCCTGGGGATGTTCGGGGCCGGGTTCGACGGTTTTGATTGGAGCAGCTTCGTCTTCCAGCTGGTCTTCTGCGCCACCTGCGCCACCATCGTCTCCGGTGCCATGGCGGAGCGGACCAAGTTCTCCTCCTACTGCATCTACTCCGGCATCATCAGCCTCTGCATCTACCCCATCGAGGCCGGCTGGGCCTGGGGCGACGGCGGGTGGCTGGCCAACCTGGGCTTTATTGATTTTGCCGGTTCCTGCGTGATCCACATGGCCGGCGGTGTCTGCGCCCTGCTGGGTGCCATCTTCCTGGGCCCCCGGATCGGCAAGTACACGAAAAAGAACGGCAAGAAAGTCTCCAACGCCATCCCCGCCCACAACCTGCCCATCGGGGCCTTGGGCGTGTTCATCCTCTGGTTCGGCTGGTACGGCTTCAACGGCGCAGCCGCCGGTTCCGTCGACGAGCTGGCCAAGATCTTCGCCACCACCACCCTGGCTCCCGCCATCGCCACCGTGGTGTGCATGGCCCTGACCTGGTGCAAGAACGGCAAGCCTGACGTATCCATGTGTCTCAACGCCTCTCTGGCCGGTCTGGTCGCCATCACCGCCGGGTGCAACACCGTCTCCGGCCTGGGCTCCATGGTCATCGGTGCCGTGGCCGGTGTGCTGGTCGTGGTCGTGGTCGAGTTCCTGGACCTCAAGTGCCACATCGACGATCCCGTCGGTGCCGTGGCCGTCCACGGGGCCAACGGGGCCTGGGGCACCATCGCCGTGGGCCTGTTCAACACCGAGAGCGGCCTGTTCTACGGCGGCGGCGTGCATCAGCTGCTCATCCAGCTGCTGGGCGTGGTCGTGGTGGCAGCCTGGATGCTCGTGACCATGACCGTGGTCTTCAAGGTCATCTCCCTCCTGTGCGGCGGCACCATGCGCGTCACGGAAGAGGAAGAGAACGAGGGCCTGGATCCCACCGAGCACGGCCTGCCCTCTGCTTACGCTGACTTCACCTTCGCCTTCGGCGTGGCCGGCGAAGTTTCCGGTCATTTCACACCCGACAGCATCCCCGACCTGCCCAGCGACCACGTCCCCGGCGACGGCACCCCGGAGAAGCTCACCCGCATCGACATCTGCTGCCCGGCCTATCGGTTTGAGCGTCTGAAGCACAGCCTGGAGGCCATCGGCATCACCGGCATGACCGTCACCAGCGCCATGGGCTGCGGTGCCCAGCGCGGCGGCAACGGCATGTACCGCGGCGTTCCCGTCTCCATGTCCCTGCGGCCCACGGTGGAAGTCTCCGTGGTGGTCTCCCGCATCCCGCCGGAGGTCGTGGTGGAGACGGCCAAGCAGGCCCTCCACACCGGCAACCTGGGCGACGGCAAGATCTTCCTCACCCCCGTGGAAGACGCCGTCAAGGTCCGTACCGGCGAGACCGGTCACGACGCCCTCCAGGACGAGGCAAGCTGATTTTTCTGGCTCTTCTGACATCATACCCCTGAGCAAACGCGGCGGCGCACTGGACCCAGTGCGCCGCCGCTCGTTTTCTTCTGGTTTTCTCTGCGCCTACACCGTGCCAAAGGCCGGTAGGATCGGTTGGGCAATTCCAGGGCAACTGTTCAAAAATTGGGCACTCCCTCAAAATTGTCCATTGTCCCGCTTTCCCTCGTTCGGTACAATAGCGTTATTCGCCCTCCGTGGGTTCTGGCGCTTGCATCCGCCTGGCCCGCAGCAGGGCGCGTTTGCCCGAACCATTGAGCAGCACGCACACCCGGAAAAAGATGCGCTTGATGTCATAGTCCATCCCGGCATCCATCCAGTCCAGCAAGGCCCCGACCACAGCGCACTTGTAAAAATGGGCCATGATCTCGATGTCCTCCTGGGGCACGTCCAAGCCCTGGGCAGCGTTGTCGAAGTATCCCTCCGTCAGGCGCTGGGCACCCCGGTCTAAATAGGCCTGGAAGTCCTCCCGCGGCAGATAACGGTAGATGTGCAGCAGGGCCTTTTGATGGGCCTTCATGTAGTCTAACAGCGCCCGGATGCAGTCGACGGGTGACTTGGGGCTGTAATACCGCCGAACCAGCTCGTCCATCACCTGCTCCAGGATCTGTTGGAGCAGGGTGGGAATGTCCCGGTAGTGGTAGTAAAACGTGTTGCGGGCCACCCCGCACTGGGCCGCGATCTCCCGCACAGAGATCTTGCTGATGGGCTTTTCCTCCAAAAGCTGGGAAAAGGCTTCGCAGATGGCTTGCTTGGTTCGGTCCATGGCATACTCCTGTTTCTGGGGGCGTTGGCCCCCGGTTCTTTTTTCTATTCTAGACGAATTCGGCCGCCAATGCAACTGCGTCTCACCCTTGCGGCGGCAGCCGACAGCACAAAATCACAAGAGGTTTTTATGAACATAGCCATTCTTACCGACACCAACAGCGGCATCTTCCCCGCCGAGGGCCAGGCCCACGGCATCCACGTTCTGCCCATGCCCGTGATCCTGGACGGCAAAACGTATTACGAGGGGGTCGATCTGACCGCCGAAGCCTTTTACAAGCATTTGGAACAGGGCGGCCAGGTCTCCACCTCCCAGCCCGCTCCCGGCGATGTCCTGTCCCTCTGGGAGGGCCTGCTGGCCGACTATGACGAGGTGGTCTACCTGCCCATGTCCAGCGGTCTCAGCGCCTCCTGCCGCTCTGCCATCGGCCTGGCGGAGGAGTTCGGCGGCAAGGTCCAGGTGGTGGACAACCACCGCATCTCCATGACCCTCCGGGACGCCGTCTACGATGCGAAAGCCCTGGCGGACCAGGGCCAGAGCGCCGCCCAGATCAAGCAGGCCTTAGAGGAGACCGCCGCCGACTCCATGATCTTCGTGGGGGTCGAGACGCTCAAGTATCTCAAGGCCAGCGGCCGCGTCACCCCCGCCGGGGCCGCCCTGGGGGCCGCCCTGAACCTCAAGCCCCTGCTCAAGATCGAGGGAGGGCGCTTAGACGCCTACGCCAAGGTCCGCGGCATGACCAAATGCAAGCAGAAAATGCTCCAGGCCATCCAAGCCCTGGCCCAGGACTACGCCGCCAAAGGCTGGCCCATCACCATCGGCGCCGCCGACAGCCACCCGGACCCCGCCGCCGGCGAGGCCTGGACCGCCCAAGTGGCAGAGCTTTTCCCCGGCTGTGACATCCAATACCGCCCCCTCCCCTTCAGCATCGGCTGCCACATCGGCCCCGGCGCCTTCGGCCTCACCGTCAGCCGCCGCCTGGCCCGCTAAATCTCAGTAAGTAGAAAAAGATCCGACGTCCCCACCAAAAAGGACGCCGGATTTTTCTCACTTCTATGGAGTTTGCTCCCACCCAAAGCCTTCCCCGAGGGGGAAGGTGGCCCGGCCAAAGCCGGGTCGGATGAGGGCAACGTCACAGAGAGAAGACTTATCGACAAAAAGGTAGCACTTGAAATATACTCCGTCTTACAAATCAAACGCAGTTACCGTAGTACACTACGGCTCAGTTGCGGTAGGTAGCCCTCATTCGTCTGCTTCGCAGCCACCTTCCCCCCAGGGGAA
>OIWK01000456.1_pt1 | contig 44087 bp, 46 predicted proteins | sample 1587401 | NCBI WGS metagenome assembly OIWK01 (sample SAMEA3888911, study PRJEB22519) | human gut metagenome | biome: human gut; feature: human-associated habitat; material: faeces | place: Denmark | collected 2009 | reverse complement strand
TGTCATGCTTTGCATGACGCGCATCTCGCAGCAAGAATGCCGAGGCATTCTTGAAGGTAAAAGGCAGCCGATCTGACATATATAGGGGGGAAAGATATGAAAATAGGAAAAGAAGAGAGCAATGTACAGAATGCTCAGCTTTCTATGCAGGAACTATATGGAAAAACACAGGAACCGCCGCATAAAAATGTGCTTCTGACAGAAAATATGCAGTATTCCGACCGTGAGCGCATCCATGCCTACTGGTTATCGAGAGTGGATGGAATCGGCGCGGTGACAGCGGCTAAATTATATGAATCGTGCGGCAGTTTTGAGGGAATCTATGAGCGGGTTTTATATAATAGGAAGAAACTGGATCCGTTTATATGTTCCTTTCTCGGAAAAGCTGTGAAAAAGGGGCTGGAGGAAGCGGTTCCGCTCTTCAAACAGCGCGTGGAAGAATACGATAGGCTGGAGGAACAGGGGGTACGTTTCATTCTGTGCGGTGAGGCGGCATATCCGAAGCGCCTGATGCATATCTATGATAAACCGATGTGGCTGTTTGTGCGTGGAATGCTTCCAGAAGATGCGAAACCATCCGCGGCAGTCATCGGGGCGCGCAGCTGTACGCCGTATGGACGACAGGAGGCAGAGTATTTCGGCCGGATTCTGGCAGAAAACGGCGTGCAGGTAGTGAGCGGCATGGCGCTGGGGATCGATCAGGCGGGGCATAAGGGCGCGATGGATGGCGGCGGACTGACGTATGCCGTGATGGGCTGTGGGATTGACACCTGTTATCCGCCATCCGGCATCCGGCTGCATGCGCGCATCCGTGAACAAGGCGGCATATTGTCAGAATATGGACCGGGTGTACCGCCGACGGCATCCCATTTTCCAATCCGGAACCGGATCATCAGCGGACTTTCCGACCTGGTGCTGGTCGTGGAAGCACGAAAAAGAAGCGGCTCCCTGATTACGGCGGATCTGGCGCTGGAGCAGGGAAAAGAGGTATTTGCGCTGCCGGGACGGCGCATCGATCCGCTCAGTGAGGGCTGCAACCGGCTGATTGCACAGGGGGCGGGGATCGTGACGAAAGCGGAGGACGTGTTGGATTTCTTCCATATAAAATGTAAAAATTCTTGTAAAAAAACAATAAAATCAGTAAATGCACTTGCCAAGTCGGAAAAAATGGTGTATAGTTGCCTAGATTCACAACCGAAACATCTGGAAGCGGTCATGAAAAGCTGTGGGGTGACAGCAGGGGAATGCATGACTGCGCTTTTAAATCTGGAAATGCAGGGATTGATCCTGCAGCCAATGAATCAATATTACGTTAGGAAGATTGTATAGAGGTCTGTTATGGCAAAAAATCTGGTTATTGTAGAGTCTCCGGCGAAAGTCAAGACAATTAAAAAATTTTTGGGTTCCAACTATGAGGTGGACGCCTCCGGCGGTCATGTGCGCGACCTCCCTAAGAGTACGCTGGGAGTGGACGTAGAGCATGGATATGAGCCGAAGTATATCACCATCCGGGGAAAGGGCGATGTGTTGGCGCGTCTGCGGAAAGAGGTTAAAAAAGCGGATAAGATTTATCTCGCAACTGACCCGGACCGTGAGGGAGAGGCGATCTCCTGGCACCTGATGAAAGCATTAAAGCTGGATGAACAGAAAGATAAAAAGGTTTACCGTATCAGTTTCAATGAGATTACAAAAAACGCCGTCAAGGCATCTTTAAAAGAGCCTCGTGCCATCGATGAAAATCTGGTGGATGCACAGCAGGCGAGACGTATGCTCGACCGTATGGTGGGTTACCTCATCAGCCCGCTTCTCTGGGCGAAGGTCAAGAGAGGGCTCAGCGCCGGTCGTGTGCAGTCGGTCGCGCTGCGTATGATCTGCGACCGTGAGGAAGAGATCAATGCGTTTATACCGGAAGAATACTGGACGCTGGATGCACAGCTCCACGTACATGGCTCCAGAAAGAAGCTGACCGCCCATTATTACGGCGATAAGGACGGCAGGAAGGTAATTCACAGCAAAGAGGAAGTGGAGGCGCTTATGAAGCGTCTGGAGGGCTGTGAGTACGAAGTGCGCGATGTGAAGCTGGGCGAGCGCGTGAAGAAGGCGCCGATCCCGTTTACGACCAGTACGCTGCAGCAGGAGGCATCCAAGACGCTGAATTTCTCAACGCAGAAGACGATGCGCCTTGCCCAGCAGCTCTATGAGGGCGTGGATATCAAGGGACGCGGCACAATCGGTCTGATCACCTACCTGCGTACCGATTCCACCCGCATCGCGGCAGAGGCAGATGCGGCGGCGAGAAGCTATATCGGCGACCAGTTTGGGGCAAGTTACGTGTCCGAGGCGCCGGCGGCGGTAAAATCAGACGCCAAGATCCAGGACGCACACGAGGCGATCCGTCCGACCGACATTACACTGACGCCGGTACAGGTAAAAGAACAGCTTTCCAGAGACCAGTTCCGTCTGTACCAGCTTATCTGGAAGCGCTTCACGGCGAGCCGGATGCGCCCGGCGGTTTACGAGACAACCTCCGTCAAGGTAGCAGCCGGAGAGAAGCTTTTCACCCTGTCGGCGTCCAAAATCAAATTTGACGGCTTCATGTCCGTCTATTCACAGGACGAGGATAAGGAGACCGACGGCGTTCTGAACGAGTCGCTGGAAGCAGGCATGAAGCTGGATTTAAACCAGTTAGAACCGGCACAGCATTTTACACAGCCACCGGCACATTATACAGAGGCGTCGCTCGTCAAGGCGCTGGAAGAGCAGGGCATCGGACGGCCAAGTACCTATGCACCGACCATCACGACAATCATCGCGCGCCGCTATGTAGCGAAGGAAAATAAGAACCTCTATGTGACTGAGCTTGGCGAGGTAGTCAACCGGATGATGAAGAAGGCGTTCCCATCCATCGTCGATTTGCAGTTTACGGCAAATATGGAGTACCTGCTCGACAGCATCGGGGACGGCACGATCGGCTGGAAGACCGTTATCGAAAACTTTTATCCGGATCTTGACAAGGCGGTTAAAGAAGCGGAGAAGACGCTTGAGAGCGTCAAGATTGCTGACGAGGTGACGGATGTGATCTGTGACCAGTGCGGGCGCAACATGGTAATTAAGTATGGCCCGCACGGCAAATTCCTTGCCTGCCCGGGATTTCCAGACTGTAAAAACACGAAGCCGTACCTGGAAAAGATCGGCGTGAAGTGCCCGAAATGCGGTGGTGAGATTGTCATCCGTAAATCGAAAAAGGGCAGAAGATATTACGGCTGCGAAAATAACCCAGACTGCGATTTTATGACCTGGCAGAAACCGTCAAAAGAAATGTGTCCGAAATGTGGACATATTATGCTCGAAAAGGGAAATAAGCTTCTTTGTTCTAACGAAGCCTGCGGTTTTGTAAAAAACTCATAAAAACTCTTGAAATAGATATTAATTATTAAAAAAAATGAAAAATACAGAAAAACTCTTGCCATTATACGAAAATCGTGTTACAATTCTTACAGGTTAGGATCGAATTCTAATTTACGATAAAGGCAAAGGAGGTAACTGGTAAAATGAGCGTTCAATTATTGGACAAAACTAGAAAAATTAATAAGTTATTGCACAACAACCATTCTCATAAGGTTGTGTTCAATGACATTTGTGAAGTCCTCAGTGACATACTGGAATCCAATATTCTCGTAATCAGCAAGAAAGGTAAAGTACTCGGAGTTGCGATTCATGAGGGTGTGGATGAGATCGAAGAGTTGATCAAGGATCAGGTCGGCGGTTTTGTTGACCGTATGTTGAATGAACGCCTTTTAAGCGTTTTGTCAACGAAGGAAAATGTCAACCTTGCCACATTGGGATTCGCCGAGGAGAACGTGAAGAAGTATCAGGCGATCATCACGCCTATTGATATATCCGGTGAGAGACTGGGTACTCTGTTCATCTACAAATCAGATGCACAGTACGACATCGACGATATCATTCTGAGTGAGTACGGAACCACTGTTGTCGGACTTGAGATGATGCGTTCTGTCAACGAGGAGAATGCAGAGGAGACAAGAAAGATCCAGATCGTTAAATCAGCGATCAGCACCCTGTCCTTCTCCGAACTGGAAGCAATTACCCACATCTTCGATGAGCTGGAAGGCAACGAGGGCATTCTGGTAGCCAGCAAGATTGCAGACAGAGTCGGCATTACCCGTTCCGTTATCGTCAATGCACTCCGCAAGTTTGAAAGTGCAGGCGTTATTGAGTCCCGTTCGTCCGGTATGAAGGGAACCTACATTAAGGTTCTGAATGATGTTGTATTTGACGAGTTGAAAGCGTTAAAAGCACAGAACAACCGTCCGTCATCCAATGTATAAAAACATATAAGACATTTTAAACAAAAACAAAAGTTTTGACAAAACGTGAAAAAGTGTGAGGGATAAAAAAGGACTCGGTGAGAGCCCTTTTTTATGTAATAGGAAATTCCTTGGAATTCCCTATTACATAAAAAGGCACTAACGTGCCAATGATGCGCACTCGCGCGAAGCAGAAACATGTCGCAAGCGACCGCGCTCGGCGCGAGAATGTGCCAAGGCACATTCTTTTTTATTTGCACAATATTTATTCTAATGCATCCTTAATCTCCCCATCCGGCACATCCATCGGATAGTTTCCGGTGAAGCATGCCGTACAGAGCGGCAGTCCGCCTGCCATCTCCTCGAGATCTTCAACCGGCATATATCCAAGCGAATCCGCACCGATCTCCCGGCAGATTTCTTCGACGGAATGGCTGCTGGCGATGAGCTGTTTATTGGAGGGGACATCGGTACCGAAATAGCAGGGGAAGAGGAATGGCGGGGAGCTGACGCGCACATGGACTTCCTTCGCCCCGGCTTGTTTGAGCATGCGGATCAGGTTTTTCATCGTCGTACCGCGCACGATAGAGTCATCGACGAGGACAATGCGTTTTCCCCTGACAGCCGGTTCCAGAATATTAAGCTTGATACGGACGCTATTTTCGCGTTCTTCCTGGGTCGGTTTGATGAAGGTTCTGCCGACATAGCTATTTTTATGGAAAATAATCTCATATGGAATGCCGGATGCCTTCGCATATCCCATCGCGGCGGTCAGGCCGGAATCCGGTACACCGGCGACGAGGTCGGCATCGGCAGGGAAGGAATGTGCGAGAGCCGCGCCGCCGCGCAGCCTTGCCTCATAGACGCTCACATCATCGATGTGGCTGTCGAGGCGGGCAAAATAGATGTATTCGAAAACGCAGTGCGCCTGTTTTTCCTGCTGCAGGCTTTTATCAGAAAAAACGCCGTCGCGGGTGATGGTCACGATCTCGCCCGGTTCGATATCACGGATAAATTCGCCGCCGACCGAGGTGATGGCACAGCTTTCCGATGCCATGATCCAGACATTTCCCTTTTTGCCGAGGCATAGAGGACGCAGACCAAATGGGTCACGAACACCGATCAGCTTGCGCGGGCTGGAGATAATCAGGGCATAAGCGCCACGTGTTTTTGCCGCGGTCCGTTTGATTGCCTCTTCAGCGGTCGGGGCAGCCAGACGTTCTCTGGCGATGTGGAACGCGATTACCTCTGAATCCATCGTCGTCTGGAAGATTGCGCCGGTTTCTTCAAGCTGGCGGCGCATCTCAAACGCATTTACCAGGTTTCCGTTGTGCGCCAGACAGAGTGTTCCCTTAAAATACTTAAGTACCAGTGGCTGTGTGTTTTCGATGGTAGAAGAACCAGTTGTGGAGTAGCGGACATGACCAACTCCCAGATTGCCGCCGAGGCGTTTTAACGTCTCCTCATGAAATACCTCATTGACAAGTCCCAGCCCTTTGTAGCAGTTGACAACGCCCTTTGGACCGTTCGTGTCACAGACTGCGATGCCGCATGACTCCTGACCGCGGTGCTGGAGTGCGCTGAGTCCGTAGTACATATCTCTGGCAACATCGCCGCCCTCCAGGTCAAACATTCCAAATACGCCGCATTCCTCACGAAGTCCGGTTTCGTATGTGAGTGACTCCCTCATGATATAAACCTCCTTTGTATTCAAGATACCTGAATGATAAGAAAATAACAGGGATAAGAACCCAAAATTGACTGCAAAATATCAGTATAAAAGACAATATACCAATATTTTGCAGCCAAATCATAACACATTTTTCTCGATTTTTCAATCAAGTCATAATATTGACATGTCAGATTATACGGAGAACAGCAGTTCATCGTAAGTCGGATACGGCAGGAAGGAATCCGGAATCAGGGCTTCTGCGGTATCAACGCTGCTTCTCAAGTCATCCATCTTGGCAAGAATCGTATAGTGGAAATATGTAACCTTCTCGATATTATCTTCCATGGATTCTGCCGCTTTTTCAGCCTCTGCCAGTGCTTCGGTTTTCTCGGAAATCTCGGTGTAGAGACCGGACAGCTTCTCAAGCAGTTTGCTCTCGGCGCTGATCGGTGCGTCCGGCAGGATTGCCTTTGTCTTTGCGGCGGTTTCAGCCAGCTCCTTGCAGTAGGAGAGGACGGACGGCAGGAAGGTCTTCTTCATCATCGAAAGCATCGTCTTTGCCTCGATGTTGATGGTCTTGATGTAGTTCTCTTCCTTGATTTCGTAGCGGGAGAAGAGTTCCTCCTTGGTGTAGATGCCGTGTTTCAGGAACAGTTCTACGTTTTTCTCAGCAATCAGGCGCGGAAATGCCTCTGCGCAGCTCGGTAGGTCGAAGAGTCCGCGTTTGTGAGCTTCCTCTACCCATTCGCTGGTGTAACCGTTGCCGTTGAATACGATGTGGCGGTGATCACGCAGCACTTCTTTTAAGAGCAGATGGATTTCTGCCTCCAGAGCCTTGCCTGAAAGACCTTCCAGACGGTCTGCAAATTCGCCTAAAACTTCAGCTACGGCTGTATTGATGACAATGTTCGGTTCCGATACAGAGAGAGCGGAACCTGGCATACGGAACTCGAATTTATTGCCGGTAAAGGCAAACGGAGAAGTACGGTTGCGATCGGTTGTATCTTTGATAAAGTGCGGCAGAACCTTTGCGCCCGGCTTCATGGTCTGGACTTCTTTTGCCTCAGACTCGAGATCTTTTTCCACAATATCGAGAACTGCTTCCAGATCATCTCCGATAAACATAGACACGATAGCTGGCGGTGCCTCGTTACCGCCCAGACGGTGGTCATTTCCAGCAGTTGCAACTGATACGCGGAGCAGATCGCCGTAGACATCGACTGCCTTGATCGTTGCGAACAGGAAGAGAAGGAACTGTAAGTTCTTTGCCGGATCGCGGTCCGGATCAAGAAGGTTTTCGCCGGTGTTGGTCGATAAAGACCAGTTGTTGTGTTTACCGCTTCCGTTGATGCCCTCAAATGGTTTCTCATGGAGCAGGCACACAAGGCCATGTTTTTCTGCCACACGTTTCATGATTTCCATGGTGAGCTGGTTGTTGTCAACTGCCACATTGGTAGTCGTGTAGATGGTGGCAAGTTCATGCTGCGCCGGAGCTACCTCGTTGTGTTTGGTTTTTGCCGGAATACCGAGCTTCCAGAGCTCTTCATCCAGTTCTTTCATGAAAGCGGAAACTCTCGGACGGAGAGCGCCGAAATAGTGGTCATCCATCTCCTGACCTTTCGGAGCTGGTGCGCCAAACAGAGTTCTTCCGCAGAACTTCAAATCGCTTCTCTTATTAAACAGTTCTTTATCAACCAGGAAATACTCCTGTTCCGGACCAACGGTGGAGACAACGCGGGTCACATCTTCATTTCCGAAGAGTTTCAGGACACGCAGTGCCTCGCGGTTGATGGTTTCCATCGAACGCAGAAGAGGGGTTTTGGTATCAAGCGCCTCGCCGCTGTAGGAACAGAATGCGGTCGGGATGCAGAGTGTATCGTCTTTAATAAATGCCGGGGAGGTTGGATCCCAGGCTGTATAACCTCTTGCCTCAAAGGTGGCACGAAGTCCGCCGGATGGGAAACTGGATGCATCCGGTTCGCCCTTTACCAGCTCTTTGCCGGAGAAATCCATGATAACTTCGCCATTGCCAACCGGGTTGATGAAACTGTCGTGCTTCTCAGCAGTGATGCCGGTCATCGGCTGGAACCAGTGTGTGAAGTGAGTTGCACCATTTTCAACGGCCCATTCCTTCATTGCAACTGCGACTGCATTTGCAATATCGAGATCCAGATGGCTGCCATTTTCAATCGTTTTGCGGAGTGCCTTATAAACATCTCGCGGCAATTTGCTTTTCATGACTTTGTCGTTGAATACAAGACTTCCATACAGTTCAGGGATGTTTTTTTTCATAACTCATGTCTCCTTTCAGGTTTTATGTCTGCGATTTTGTGATGATTAAATCCACGTAAGATGAATGTGCTCTGACACATTTTACATAAAGAAAAGGGCACCTCGATCATCTCGAAGCGCCCTTGCTTTTATGTGTAGTAGTATACACGAAAAATTCTGAATGTCAATACAATTTGCACACGAATTTTGAAAAAATGTTTCAAGGGAGAATATTGTACAAGATTTCTTCTATTATTCAAGTCGAACGTCCGTGAGACTTGGCGCGTGATACTGGTCAGCGAAGCTGACATATTCCATACAGAATTACTACGTGAAAAAAAATTAAAAAACCTCTTTACAAACTCAGAAAAATAGTTTATAGTTTGAACATAAAAAATTGAATCCAACGGGGTGGGCAAGGATGCCATGATAATCATGGTATTCGTGCCCACTTTTTTAAAAGGCAAAGATGGAGACTCTGTTTCGAAGAATCCGACAGAAAGACGCGGTCACCGGCTGAGAGCCGTGTCAGGAGGGAGCGGGACAATAGGGAACACTCCGGAGCCGGATGACTGAGAGCGACACTGGACACCCCGCCAGCCGCCGCAGGTAGGTCATCACGTGACTGCGCGTTAAGCAGCGAAAGAGTAAAAAGAAAAACAATCGTTTCTTTTTAAATGCGGGTGGTACCGCGGGAATATCCCGTCCCGGAATGATGTGAGTGAACGTCATTCCGGGACTTTTTTAGTTTGTCGCAAGCGACCGCGCTCGGCGCGAGAATGTGCCAAGGCACATTCTTTTTCATTATTCCCGTCCCGGACATATCAAAAAGCAGAGAAAGAGAGGAAACAGCGATGGAATTTATGACAGGTAAAAAGGAAAAAGAAGTGCTGGATCTGGCAGCCGTGTTTGCAGACGGTATGGAAGGACGGGAAGTAAAGGTAAACGGCGCGATCATGAGTGTCCGCAACATGGGCGATATCGCATTTGTGATTCTCCGGAAACGTGACGGAGTGCTGCAGACTGTCTATGAAAAAGGTGTGACCGACGCGGATTTTGCTGAATTAAGAGAAGAAACATTCGTAGAAGTTTCCGGTGTCCTCCGAAAAGAAGAGCGGGCGCCGAGAGGCATGGAACTTTGTTTAAAGAGTGTTCGGATCCTCTCGAAACCGGAAGAACCGATGCCGATTGCCGTATCAAAATGGAAAATGAGCGCATCCCTGGAAGCTAAACTGGATATGCGTTCTCTGACACTCCGCAACCTGCGGGAGCGCGCACGTTTCAGAATCCAGGAAGGAATCGCACGGGCATTCCGGGAGTACCTGCATGGAGAAGGATTTACGGAAATTCATTCCCCGAAGATCGGAGCAAAAGGAGCCGAGGGCGGAGCAAACGTCTTTAAACTCGATTATTTTCACCGCCCGGCGGTGTTAGCGCAGAGTCCGCAGTTTTACAAACAGATGATGGTCGGTGTGTTTGACCGTGTGATGGAGGTTGGTCCGGTGTTCCGTGCGGAGAAGCATAACACAAAACGCCATTTAAACGAATATACCGGACTGGATTTTGAGATGGGATATATCGATGATTTTACCGATATCATGGCGATGGAAACCGGATTTCTTCAGCATATGGTGGAAATTTTAAAGAAGGAATATTCCACGGAGCTGGAAATCCTTAAAGTCAAACTTCCGGAAGTAGAGAAGATTCCGGCAGTGACCTTTACCGAGGCGAAACGCCTTGCCTCCGAAAAATATGGAACCCAGATCAAAAACCCATACGATCTGGAGCCAGAGGAAGAACACCTGATTGGACGATACTTTAAAGAAGAGTACGGCGCCGATTTCGTGTTTGTCACCCATTATCCATCCAAGAAGCGTCCATTCTACGCGATGGATGACCCGACAGACCCGAAAGTAACACTCAGCTTTGACCTTTTATTCCGTGGACTGGAAGTCACAACCGGCGGACAGCGTATCCACAGCTACACCGAGTTGATGGAGAAGATTGAAAAACGCGGTATGGATACCGAGGGAATGGAACAGTATTTAAGCACCTTCAAACACGGTATGCCGCCTCACGGCGGACTCGGTATCGGTCTGGAACGTATGACGATGCAGCTGCTTGAAGAGGAGAATGTCCGTGAGGTTTCGCTCTTCCCGAGAGATATGAGCCGTCTGGTACCGTAACGTGACAGGACGCAATTTCCTATGAAACAAAGAGCTTGTCCATAACACACATTGTAATAGGAAGGAACAGAACTTATGGCAGTGAAAATAGACGATGAAATGATTGATTATGTTGGTATTTTAGCAAAGCTTTCCCTTTCCCCAGAGGAAAAAGAGGCAGCGAAAAGCGACATGAGCCGGATGCTTGAGTATATCGATATGCTGAATCAGCTTGATACTTCGGAAGTAGAACCGATGTCGCATGTCTTTGACATTCACAATGTGTTCCGCGAAGATGTCGTGGAAAATGGAGATGAATCAGATGCGATGCTTTCGAATGCACCAGAGCAGAAAGAAAAACAGTACAAGGTGCCTAGGACAGTGGAGTAAAAAGAAGTAGAGATACAGGCAGCAATATGGAGGAAATCAGGATGGGAATTTCAGAATTAACAGCGCTGGAGCTGGGAAAAAAAATTAAAGAAAAACGAATCTCCGTCCGGGAGGCGGTACAGGCATCTCTGGAACGGATTCATAAATATGAAGATACAGTTCATGCTTATGTAACGCTGACCGAGGAGGCAGCACTGGCACAGGCGGATGAGATCCAGAAACAGATTGACGATGGCACCCTGACCGGACCGCTGGCGGGCGTTCCGATGGCGATCAAGGATAATATTTGTACAGAGGGAATTGAGACAACGTGCAGTTCCAAAATTTTAAGGGGATTTGTACCTCCGTACTCAGCGGAGGCAGCGCTGAACCTCAAAAAAGCCGGTGCGATCCTGCTTGGCAAGACAAATATGGATGAATTTGCGATGGGAAGTACGACCGAGACATCCTGGTTTGGATCGACGAAAAACCCGTGGAATACAGAGCATGTACCGGGCGGATCTTCCGGTGGCTCGTGTGCGGCTGTCGCAGCGGGAGAGACCTTTTTTGCTCTTGGTTCAGATACGGGCGGTTCCATCCGCCAGCCAAGTTCCTTCTGCGGCGTGACCGGCATCAAACCGACCTATGGAACGGTTTCCCGGTATGGTCTGATCGCCTACGGTTCCTCGCTGGATCAGATTGGACCGATTGCGAAGGATACCGCAGACTGCGCGGCAATTCTGGAGACGATCGCTTCCTATGATAAAAAGGACAGCACCTCTGTCAAGCGGGAGGCGTACAATTTTACTGCTGCCCTGACCGGAGAGGTAAAAGGGATGAAGATCGGAATCCCGTCCGATTATCTGGGCGAAGGACTCGATGAAGATGTAAAAAAAGCCGTTCTGGCGGCAGCTGAGGCGTTAAAAGAACGCGGGGCAGAAGTGGAGTTTTTTGATTTAGGCATGGTTGAGTATGCGATCCCAGCATATTACGTCATTGCATCGGCGGAGGCAAGCTCCAACCTGTCCCGGTTTGACGGTGTGAAGTACGGTTACCGCACACCGGAATATGAAGATTTACATGAAATGTATAAAAAGAGCCGTTCCGAGGGCTTTGGACCAGAGGTAAAACGCCGTATCATGCTCGGTTCGTTCGTTTTGAGTTCCGGCTATTACGATGCATATTATCTGAAAGCACTCCGTACAAAAGCATTGATTAAACAGGCATTTGACAAGGCGTTTGAGAAATACGATGTCATTCTGGGACCGGCAGCACCGTCCACGGCACCGCTGCTGGGCGACAGCCTTTCCGATCCGATGAAGATGTATCTGGGCGATATTTATACTGTTTCGGTCAACCTGGCAGGTCTTCCGGGCATTTCAGTTCCGTGCGGGCTGGATTCGAAGGGACTTCCGATCGGGCTTCAGATGATCGCAGACTGCTTCCAGGAAAAAAAGCTGTTTGGCGCGGCATCTGCATACGAAAAGGCGAGAGGTGCATGGAAGCTTCCGGTTATGACAGACAAGGAGGGCAGATAAGATGAAGAAAGAATATGAGACAGTCATCGGCTTGGAGGTACACGTAGAGCTGGCGACGAAAACCAAGATTTTCTGCGGCTGCTCCACCGAATTTGGAGCAAAACCAAATACTCATACCTGCCCGGTTTGTACCGGTATGCCGGGTTCTCTGCCGGTTTTAAATAAGAAGGTCGTTGAATACGCGATGTCTGTCGGTCTGGCGGCAAACTGTGGTATCAACCAGTTCTGTAAATTTGACCGGAAAAACTATTTTTACCCGGACAACCCGCAGAACTACCAGATTTCCCAGCTGTATCTCCCGATCTGCCACGACGGTTATATCCCGATCGATACGCCTGCCGGTGAAAAGAAAATTCGTATTCATGAAATTCACATGGAGGAAGATGCCGGAAAGCTGATCCACGACGAGTGGGAAGACTGCTCGCTGGTTGATTACAACCGAAGCGGTGTGCCGTTGATCGAGATCGTTTCTGAGCCGGATATGCGGAGTGCTGATGAGGTTATTGCCTACCTCGAACGCCTGCGCCTGCTGGTACAGTATCTGGGCGCATCCGATTGTAAGTTACAGGAAGGTTCGATGCGTGCCGATGTCAACTTATCGGTCCGTGAGGTGGGAAGTGAGACATTTGGTACGAGAACCGAGATGAAGAACTTGAACTCTTTCAAGGCGATTGCCCGTGCGATCGACGGTGAGCGCGCCCGCCAGATTGAGCTGCTGGAAGAGGGCAGGAAGGTCATCCAGGAGACGAGACGCTGGGATGACAACAAGGAATACTCCTATGCGATGCGTTCTAAAGAGGATGCGAAAGATTACCGTTATTTCCCGGATCCGGATCTTCCGCCGGTCTGCATCAGCGATGAATGGCTGGAATCCGTCCGCGCCGCCCTGCCGGAATTGCAGCCGGAAAAAATGGCACGTTACCAGAGTGAATATGGTCTGTCTGAATATGACAGCCGCATTCTGACTGAGTCTAAGAAGATGGCGGATATGTTTGAAAAGACCACTACCATCTGCCAGAAACCGAAGAAAGCGGCAAACTGGCTGATCGGCGAGGCAAGCCGCCTGCTCAAGGAAAAAGGACAGGACGCTGAAAGCCTGTGGTTCTCCCCGATGCATCTGGCACAGCTCATCGATCTGGTCGATGCCGGAACGATCAATAACAACACGGCAAAAGAAGTATTTACAGCTATTTTCGAGCAAGATGTCGATCCGTCCGCCTATGTCGAAGCACACGGACTTGGCATGGTCAATGACGACAGTGCCCTGGAACAGGCAGTTTCCGATGTGCTCGCCGCAAATTCGAAGACGGTGGAAGAGTACAAGAGTGGAAAGACAAAGGTACTTGGATTTCTGGTTGGTCAGGTGATGAAAGCGATGAAGGGCAAGGCAAATCCGGGTAAAGTGAATGAAATGATGACGGAGAAACTGAACGCGTAAAACGCCTTTTTATAAATGAAAATTATAATTAGCTTTTAAAGAAAACTAAAAAGAAACTGTCTACAGATGCTGGCTTTCTGGATGATTCGTGATTTGTAATCGGAATTACCAGAAATACCATCTGTAACAGTTTCTTTTTTATAATCGTGTTATAAATGATGCGATGTGATTACTCTACAATATCCAGCTCCTTGCTGAAGGAGTTTAGAATCTCGCATCCATCCTCAGTAATCAGCACCAGATCCTCGATTCTCACGCCAACTTCGCCTTCTACATAAATACCTGGTTCGATGGAGAAGATATTGCCAACTTCAGCGACCTTGGTGTTCGCAGAAGAAACATCGCCGTACTCATGTACTTCCAGACCGATGAAATGTCCCAGACGATGGGTAAAGTTCGGACCATATCCGGCATCCTCGATGATCTGGCGAGCAGCTTTATCGACTTCGCAGAGCGGAACGCCCGGTTTCAGAATTGCTTCTGCGGCAGCATTTGCGCGGCGGACGGTCTCATAAATAGCGCGGTGCTTCTCAGACGGTACTTTTTTATAGAAGAAAGTACGTGTCATATCGGCACAATAGCCATCCTTCCTGCATCCAACATCAAACAGGACGGTGTCGCCCTCTTTCAGAACAGTATCGTCCGAACCGTGGTGTCCAAGCGCGCAGTTTGCACCGAAGCCAACCAGTGGTTCGAAGGAATATCCGTCTGCACCGAGACTCTTATAAATATCTAACATCTTGGAAGCGATCTCTTCCTCAGTTACGCCCTCATGGATCAGACCGCGGAACTGTGCCATCGCCTTATCATTGATTGCGGAAACCGCACGCATTTTTTCACGTTCTTCGTCATCCTTGCACGCCCGGACCTCATCGACGCAGATGGAGCTGACCTTGTAGGAGGAAGCGCCCGAATGATCGATGACCGGAATCAGGAAACGGGCAGCAAATGTTTTATCAATACCGAGCGGTTTGCCTGCCCCAACACAGTCGCACAGAGGAGTCAGGTAATCGTCTGTATCCGAGAAGCGGAATTTCTCTACGCCCAGATCTTCCGGAACGGTAAAGAGGTTATTGATAAAAATCTTATTCTTGCCGGACTGGTTAATGTAAAGTGCCAGCAGACGTTCACCCGGATCAATAAAACGACCCGTCAGATAATAGATCGCATATGGATCGGAAATAATCATCTGATCGAGTCCCTCTGTTTCCATTTTCTTCAAAACTTTCTCAAGTCGCTGTGTGTTCATCATGATGTCCTCCTTATAAGTAAAGTGGCTGTAACTGGAAGATGCCAGACAGTTCACGCCGTAAATTATCTACCCTTATTATAAAACGCGCCGGGAAAAAGTCAACGATTAAAAGAACGCTTGAAAAGCGCATGGAAAGGGGGTAGAATAGTATCAACTGACCAGCCTTCGAAAAATGAAAGGACTTTTATTTTTAAGATACGAAAGGATGAAAAACATGGCGAAATCCTATGAAATGGATATGTGCAATGGTCCAATTCTCGGAAAGGTACTTACATACTCCATTCCGCTGATGCTTTCCGGTGTGCTTCAGCTTCTTTTCAATGCGGCAGATGTGATCGTGGTGGGGCGTTTTGCAGGCAGCCAGTCTCTGGCTGCAGTCGGCTCGACCAGTTCCCTTATTAATCTTCTCATTAACGTCTTTATCGGTCTGTCGATCGGTGCGAACGTTCTGGTGGCACGCTATTATGGCGCGAAGAATGACCGCGACATGAGCGAGACAATCCATACGGCGATCACGGTCAGCCTGATGAGTGGGCTGTTTCTAGTCTTTTTGGGGTTGTTTACCTCACGTTTCTGGCTGGAACTGATGGGGACGCCGGACGATGTCATCGATAAATCGACGATCTACATGCGGATTTATTTTGCCGGTATGCCGGCAACGATGGTGTATAACTTCGGAAGTGCGATCCTGCGCGCGATCGGCGATACGAAACGTCCGCTGTATTTCCTGACCGTGGCAGGAGTTATCAATGCAGCACTGAACATATTCTTTGTTACCCAGCTCCAGATGGACGTAGCGGGTGTCGCGCTGGCAACCGTGATTTCCCAGTGTATTTCCGCATTTCTGGTTATCCGCTGCCTGATGCATTCAGAGGGCGCGATGAAGCTGTCGCTTTCCAGGCTGGGAGTCAACCGGAGAAAACTTCTTCTTATTATAAAGGTAGGTCTTCCGGCTGGTATCCAGGGTGCGATTTTTGCGATCTCCAACGTACTGATTCAGTCGTCCGTCAATTCCTTCGGTTCGATCGCGATGGCAGGCAACACGGCGTCGCAGAATATCGAGGGATTTGTGTATACCTCGATGAATGCGCTGTATCAGACCAATTTAAGCTTTACGAGCCAGAATATCGGAGCGGAGAAATATACGCGGATCAAAAAGATTCTTGCCACCTGCCAGGGTGTCGTTGTGACAGTAGGACTGGTGCTTGGATTTGCAGCATACCTCGGCGGTCCGTGGCTGCTGCAGATATATTCAGAAGATGCCGACGTTATTTCCTATGGACTGCTCCGGATGTCGATCATCTGTACGACGTATTTCCTATGCGGCGTGATGGATACGATGGTCGGAAGCATCCGCGGACTTGGGTATTCGATCCTGCCGACGCTTGTCTCTCTGACCGGCGCCTGCGGACTGCGGGTGATTTGGATCTTTACCATATTTGCGGCGCAGCGGTCGCTGGCGATCCTGTATCTGTCGTACCCGATCTCCTGGGCGGTCACAGCGACGGCACATATGATCTGCTTCTGGCGGGCGGCGAAGAAACTGCCGAAGGAAGACGGTCATCCGGTGCGGGGATAGAATTTGAAACGATGTAATGCGATCATTAATCTGCTTGTTTTTGAAAGAAAACACAAACAGAGCAGCATAAAAAATAATTTGTTTGATAATCTGATTCGTGTAAAGAAAAAATACTTGACACCAATTAGATTATCGTGTATGATAACACAGGTGATGAGGAATGGAAAAAATTGTTGAACAGGGTCTTTTGTATGATTTCTACGGAGAACTCCTGACAAAGCATCAGCAAAGTGTATATGAGGATGTGGTATTTAACGATCTATCCCTCAGTGAGATTGCAGATGAACAGGGCATTACCCGTCAGGGTGTGCATGATCTGATCCGGCGCTGTGACCGTACACTTCTTGGTTATGAGGAAAAGCTTGGGCTGATTGCCAAGTTCCAGAAAACCAAGGAAAAAGTAACTGAGATTCATCGGTTGACGGAAGAATTCAGCCGGACTCAGAATCAGGCGCTGATTGAGGCAATCGGGCGAATCTCAAACGAGATATTGGATTTATAATGCGGGAGGTTTTTGATGGCATTTGAAAGCTTGGCAGACAAACTGCAGAATGTGTTTAAAAACCTGACAGGCAAGGGACGACTCAGCGAGAGCGACGTAAAAGCCGGGCTCAAAGAAGTCAAGATGGCCCTTCTGGAAGCGGATGTAAGCTTCAAGGTAGTAAAACAGTTTATCAGTTCTGTACAGGAACGGGCGATTGGAACAGACGTTTTAAATGGCCTGAATCCAGGACAGATGGTAATAAAGATTGTCAACGACGAGCTGGTCAAGCTGATGGGCTCCGAGATGACAGAGATTGCGTTAAAACCGGGCAATGAGATTACCGTCATCATGATGGCAGGTCTCCAGGGTGCTGGTAAGACGACCACGACGGCAAAGATTGCCGGAAAGCTCAAGGCAAAGGGAAGAAACCCATTGCTGGCAGCATGTGATGTCTACCGACCGGCGGCAATCGAACAGCTGCAGAAAAATGGTGAAAAACAGGGTGTTCCCGTATTTGCGATGGGAACGAACCACAAACCGGTCAATATCGCAAAGGCGGCGGTTGAGCACGCAGCGAAAAATGGCAACAATGTGGTTATCATCGATACAGCCGGTCGTCTCCACATCGATGAAGCGATGATGGATGAGCTGGTTGAGATCAAAGAGAATGTGGACGTCTATCAGACACTTCTCGTTGTAGATGCCATGACTGGTCAGGATGCAGTCAATGTAGCGAGCATGTTTAATGACAAAATCGGCATTGACGGTGTAGTTCTGACAAAGATGGATGGCGATACGCGAGGCGGTGCGGCTCTTTCTATCAAGGCGGTAACCGGAAAACCGATTCTCTATGTCGGTATGGGTGAGAAGCTTTCCGATTTGGAACAGTTTTACCCGGACCGTATGGCTTCCCGAATCTTAGGCATGGGCGATGTTCTTTCCATCATCGACAAAGCATCTGCTGTGATCGACGAGGAGAAGGCAAAAGAACTCGGTCGCAAGATTAAGAAGGCAGAATTTGATTACAACGACTTCCTCGATCAGATGAACCAGATCAAGAAAATGGGCGGTATGGCGAGCATCATGAGTATGATGCCGGGTATGGGACAGCTTAAAGGTCTGGATTTAGATGAAAATGAGAAGACGATGGGACGCGTGGAGGCGATCATCCTTTCGATGACAGCCGAAGAGCGGCGCAACCCGGATCTGATGAATCCGTCCCGCAAGAAACGAATCGCACAGGGCGCAGGCGTGGACATCGCAGAAGTCAACCGCCTGGTAAAACAGTTCGGAGATATGAAAAAGCTGATGAAACAGCTTCCGGGCATGGCAGGCGGCGGAAAACGCAAGGGTCTTGGCGGATTCGGCGGTATGCTTGGCAAGATGAAGCTGCCGTTTTAAACAAGTGTTAGTAGATGCAGTGTGCATTAGCTATATTTTATAATTTAAGGAAATAAGGAAAATTTCAGGAGGTAATTTAAAATGGTAAAGATGAGATTAAGAAGAATGGGTCAGAAGAAAGCTCCTTTCTATAGAATTATTGTTGCAGATTCCAGATCCCCGAGAGATGGCAGATTCATCGAGGAGATCGGTATCTACGATCCGAACACCGAGCCGAGCACTCTGAAATTCGACGAGGAAGCTGCTAAGAAATGGTTAGCAACAGGCGCTCAGCCGACAGAGACCGTTGGTAAACTCTTAAAGATCGCTGGTATCCAGTAAATCAAGCATACTGACCTGTGAGGTGCAAAGGTATGAAAGAATTAGTAGAAGTTATCGCGAAAGCACTGGTTGAGAACCCGGACGAGGTAGTGGTTACAGAATCGGTCAAAGACGATGAGACTGTAATCGAGCTTTCCGTTGCACCGGCCGATATGGGTAAGGTAATTGGAAAACAGGGTCGTATCGCGAAAGCGATTCGCTCGGTTGTCAAGGCGGCTTCATCCAAGGAAGACAAGAAAGTTATTGTAGAGATTCAGTAATACAGACGAAGCTGAAAAGCCGGCTGCCTGAAAGGGTGTCCGGCTTTTTTATTTCATACAGGAGGATTACAGAATGGTTGATTATCTGAGAGTTGGTGTAATTACGTCCCCGCATGGTCTGCGCGGAGATGTGAAAGTATTCCCTACCACCGATGATGTGAATCGCTTTAAAAAATTAAAAAAAGCGTATATCGACACTGGAAAAGAAAAAATGCCGGTGACCGTGGAACAGGCGCGTTTTTTCAAAAATATGGTCATTCTTAAATTTAAAGAGATGAACCGGATTGAGGACTGCGAGCCGTTCCGTAATAAGGATATTCTGATCACCCGCGATCAGGCGGTGAAACTGAATCCGGATGAGAATTTCATTGCCGATTTGATTGGTCTGAAAGTGCTGACGGACGAGGGCGAGGAGTTCGGTACGGTGAAAGATATCCTTCAGACAGCAGCTAACGACGTATATCTGATCGAAGGACCTGAGGGCAAAGAATACCTCTTCCCGTCCATCAAGGAATGCATCCTGAATGTCGATCTGGAGGCTGGCACTGTAACGGTACATATCATGGACGGGCTTCTGGATCTGTAAATGGAATGACAATCCTAAAATAAAAGTACCGTTGTGAAAGTGCTGTATAAATATAGGAGAAACGGATGAATTTTCATATTCTGACCCTGTTCCCGGAGATGGTAATGGGGGGACTGAACACAAGTATTACGGGGCGTGCGATTGACAAAGGGCTGATCTCGGTTGAGGCGGTCAATATCCGCGATTACTCGAAGGACAAACACCATCATGTAGACGATGCGCCCTATGGCGGCGGCGCCGGTATGGTGATGCAGCCGGAACCAATTTACGATGCATATGAAGACCTGGCGGCGCGCACCGGAAAACGTCCGCGCGTGATCTATCTGACTCCGCAGGGGCAGGTTTTCAACCAGAAAATCGCGGAAGAACTGGCGAAAGAAGAGGATCTGGTGTTCCTCTGCGGGCATTATGAGGGGATCGATGAGCGCGCGTTAGAGCTGGTTGTGACTGACTATCTCTCGATCGGCGATTATGTCCTGACGGGCGGTGAGCTTCCGGCGATGGTTATGATCGACTGCATTTCCCGTCTGGTGCCTGGTGTGTTAAATAATGACGTATCCGCGGAATTTGAGTCATTTCATGACAATCTGCTGGAATATCCACAGTACACCCGCCCGGTTGTATTTATGGATAAGGCGGTCCCGGACGTACTTCTGACCGGGCATCACAAAAATATCGAGACCTGGCGCCGTCAGAAATCGATCGAACGGACGCTGGAACGCCGCCCGGATCTTTTAAAAGATGCGGTTCTGGATAAGAAAGAGAAAAAATATCTGGAAGAGCTGATTCGTCAGAAAGAGGAAAAAGAAACAAAAAAACTCTAAAAAAGAGAGCAGAAAGTCCTTGCAAATCAAGGATTTCTATGATAAAATCATATTCTGTGAAATAAAGAGATGTTCCGCTGTTACAGGAAGCACGTTTTTACGGGATAAAAGATCGTATTAAGAACATCAAAGATTTTAAAGGAGGTTCACAAAGATGAACGAGATTATTAAGAACATTGAAGCAGCTCAGTTAAAGGAAACCGTTCCGAGTTTCAACGTAGGCGATACAGTACGTGTATCTGCTAAGATCAAAGAGGGAAACCGCGAGAGAATTCAGGTTTTCGAGGGAACTGTTATTAAGAGACAGAACGGCGGCGTTCGCGAGACTTTCACTGTTAGAAAGAGCTCCAACGGTGTTGGTGTAGAGAAGACCTGGCCGTTACATTCTCCGTCTGTAGAGAACGTTGAAGTAGTAAGAAGAGGTAAAGTAAGAAGAGCAAAACTGAACTACCTGAGATCCAGAATCGGCAAGGCAGCGAAGGTAAAAGAGTTAGTAAAATAATTTCTGAAGCGGATGGGGCTGCTGTACAGGTCAGCCCGCTGTGCATCCGGATATGCGGTTATGTGTGTCCGGCGCGGCGGGAGGAGCTGTGCAGCAGCTTTTTTTCGTGTAATAGGAAATTCCTTGTGATTCCCTATTATAAAAAGGAATGTGCCCTGGCACATCCTCGCGCGAAAATCTAGGTTGCCGCAAGCGACTGCACTTTGCGGCATGTGCTATGATTTATGGGGAACAGATAGAGAGGGAGTGACATATGGAGCTGAAAGAGGATAAAAACCGCATCCGTCTGGTGGTTGGATGGATCGTGGATATCGCGGTGGTAATTTCGATCGCGTGGTTCGCCGTGTTTGCGATGGGGACGCAGATACGGGTGAGCGGTCAATCAATGGAACCGGTGTTGTCGCAGAACGAAAAGGTTCTGATGAACCGCCTGAGTTACCGCGTGATGCGCCCAAAGCGCTATGACATTATCGTATTTGAAAAAGAAACGGGAAATTACAATATAAAACGCGTCATTGGACTGCCAGGTGAGACGGTGCAGATCAAGGACGGTTATATTTACATTAATAATGAAAAATTAGACGCCCCGAACGACTTGGGTAAGGCGGCTCTGGCTGGACTGGCGGAATATCCGATTAGTCTGGATAAAAACGAATATTTTCTGCTGGGTGACAACCGCTCCGGCAGTGAGGACAGCCGCTTTTCCAATGTGGGAAATGTGAAGTTTCGGCAGATCAAAGGAAAGGTCTGGCTGCGGATCCAGCCGGTTAGCCGGTTTGGGTTGATTTCGTCGAGATAGGTTCTAAGAAAGGAAGAAAATTTCATGCAGATACAATGGTACCCTGGACATATGACAAAGGCAAAAAGAGCCATGAAGGAAGATATCAAGCTGATCGATCTGGTGATTGAGCTGGTGGATGCGCGCGTGCCGCTCGGCAGTCGCAACCCGGATATTGATGAGCTTGCGAAGGGAAAGGGACGGATTGTCCTTTTAAATAAGGCGGATCTGGCGGACGACGGCTGTACAGAGCGCTGGATCGCATGGTTTAAGGAGCAGGGCATCCATGCACTCCGCATCAACGCGCGCAGCGGCATGGGAATGAAGCAGATCCAGCCGCTGGTGCAGGAGGCATGCAAGGAGAAAATTGAGCGTGACCGCCGCCGCGGTATCAAAAACCGCCCGGTGCGGACGATGGTAGTTGGCATTCCGAATGTCGGAAAATCGACCTTTATCAATTCCTTTGCCGGAAAAGCCTGCGCCAAGACTGGAAATAAACCGGGTGTTACCAAGGGAAACCAGTGGATCCGCTTAAATAAGACACTGGAACTTCTCGATACGCCGGGAATCCTCTGGCCGAAATTTGAAGATCCGAATGTGGGACTGTGCCTTGCATTTATCGGCTCGATCAACGATGAGATTCTGGATAAGGAAGAGCTGGCAGCCGAGCTGATCAAAAATATGTCCGGACGTTACGGAAAGCGCCTGGAAGAGCGGTATGGTGTGACGCTGGTTGAGAATACGGCTGGGGACGGCGAAGATACAAAAAAAGCCTGGGAAATTCTGCGTGAAATCGCAAGGGCACGTTCCTGTCTTTTAAAGGGCAGTGAGCTGGATACGAAAAAAGCGGCTGCCTTCCTATTAGATGACTTCCGCAGCGGCAAACTGGGGCGCGTGACGCTGGAAGTGCCGGAGGTATAGGAAAACATGAGAAAACTAACAGGAGAAAAACTGGAAGCAGAACTGGCGCGTCTCGAAGGAATGCGCGCCTATGAACATCAGTACGAAAGTGCAGGGATCGTCTGCGGCATTGATGAGGCGGGCAGAGGTCCATTAGCCGGTCCGGTGGTGGCGGCGGTCGCGGTACTTCCGAAAGACTGTACGATTTTGCGGCTGAACGATTCCAAAAAATTGTCGGAAAAATGCCGGGAAGAATTGTTTCTGGAAATCAAAGAAAAGGCAGCTGCCTACGGAATTGGAATTGTAAGCCCGGAGGTGATCGATTCCATCAATATTTTGCAGGCGACCTATGAAGCGATGCGTCAGGCAGTCGCACAGCTTCCGCAGGAGCCGGATATCTTTTTAAATGACGCGGTCATCATTCCGGGGATTTCGGAGGAAAAGCAGATTAAGATTATCAAGGGCGATGCAAAAAGTGTCTCGATCGCGGCAGCCAGTATCCTGGCAAAAGTGACGAGGGATCATATGATGATGGAGTACGATAAAATCTATCCGGAATACGGGTTTGCGAAGCATAAAGGATACGGAACCAAGATGCATAACGAGGCAATTTTAACCTACGGTCCATGCCCGATCCACCGGAGAACCTTTTTGAAGAAGCTGCTGGGCGAGGAAGCCGCGATGCAGGGGATGAAATAACAGAAAGGGAGCTGAATGGGAGAAAGAGACTTTCATCTTCATGGAAATTCATTCAACCGCCGTGCCATCGGAACTGAATATGAAACCCTGGCGTGTGAATATCTCACCCGGCACGGTTATCAGATTCTCTGCCGGAATTTCCGCTGTCGCCAGGGTGAAATTGATATTATCGCAAGAGATAGAGACTACCTGGTTTTTATCGAGGTCAAATACCGCCGCGATGAACACGAAGGCGATCCGGCGGAGGCAGTGGATGCCCGCAAGCAGGCGCGGATTCTTCGTACCGCCCGGTATTATATGACGCGTTATCATATTTCCGAGGACACGCCGTGCCGGTTTGATGTGGTGGCGGTGCTTGGCAGTAACGTGAGATTAATTCGGGACGCGTTCTGGTGCGGATAATTACAAATGAGAGAATTCAAAAACTGCACAATCAGATTTGAGCAAGAGACAGAAAAAGGATGTGACAATCATGGCGCTTACCTATATACAAAAAACAGTTCATCCGGCACCAATTACCCTTCATGAGTCAAACGGAGTGGCTTATTTTACCTTTCCGCTCTTAGAGCAGACCAGGATGGTGCGCCACGCATTTTCTACCCGGCTTGGCGGAGCGAGCAAGGGATATTTCAGTACGATGAACTTTTCGCTGACGCGCGGCGACAACCGGGACGATGTGCTTGAAAATTACCGGAAAATGGCGCGGATTCTGGGAACGGATGTGTCAAAGATGGTGCTCAGCCATCAGACGCACACGACGAATATCCGTCTTGTTACGGAAGCGGACGCTGGAAAAGGAATCTGGCGGGAACGCGATTATGAAAACATCGACGGGCTTATCACAAACGAGCCGGGGCTGACGCTGGTTACATTTTTTGCGGACTGTGTACCATTATATTTTGTAGATCCGGTGCATCGTGCGATCGGACTGTCGCATTCCGGCTGGAAGGGAACCGTTCACCGGATGGGACAGAAAACGATCGAGGCGATGGGAGAGGCGTTCGGCACGAAGCCGGAGGATCTGCGCGTCTGCATCGGACCGAGCATCTGCCGGGACTGTTATGAGGTCAGTGAGGATGTGGCAGACGCATTTAAAGAAGAATTTGGAGCAGAAATCAGTCAGGATGATTCAACATCCTGTTATTCCTGGAATGGGAAATCGATTCTCATGAATAAGGGGAATGGCAAGTACCAGCTTGACCTCTGGGGCGCGAACCGCCTGGTGCTCCTGGATGTCGGAATTTTACCGGAGCATCTGGCTGTGACGAATGTATGTACGAAATGCAATCCGGATCTTTTATATTCACACCGCGTGATGGGAGATAAGAGGGGGAATCTGGCGGCATTTTTATCGCTAAAGTAAGTATGCAATCTGTCTGTCAAACAAGTGAATGAATGTTTTGCAGAAAAGAACAGCAGCATGATTGAAAATCGGTCGTTCAAGTCCGGTTTTGTCAATCATGCTGCTGCCGTTTTTTTCGCCGTTTCAGCGAAGATTCAGAAGAGCCCTACGATGCCTTATTTACCAGCCATCTTTTTTTCCTGTTCCTCAATCATCTTTTTGACCATATAGCCGCCGACGGAACCAGCCTGTGCGGAGGTCAGGTTACCATTGTAGCCCTCGCTTAACGGAACGCCAATCTCATTGGCAACCTCCATCTTAAAGCGGTTCATCGCTTCCTTGGCTTCCGGTACATTGGTTTTGTTAGTGTTGTTGGAACTAGACATAACAGACGCCTCCTTTTTTTGCGTGTGCCCCTTCAAACTTTCGTTTGTCCGGGTGTCTCTTTTTGTTACATTCTCAGTATGCGGATCTTAAAAGTGAAATACACTAGAAGGTTTTGTGCAAATTGACATTTTGGGGCAAAACTCCCACAATGTAGGGAAAAAAGTTAGTATTGATCCGATTTTATGCTTGTATATCAGTAAAACTCATACTATAATAGAACAGATGTAGTGTTAAAAAATACGCAAACTGTTTGGTGAATTTTACGGTTGCAGTTCAAAATACATTAATATTTCTAGTAAGATGGAGAAAAATCCATGCGGGTAATAGCAGGAAGTGCCAGAAGGCTTACTTTAAAGACGATCGAGGGAATGGATACGAGACCGACGACGGACCGTATCAAAGAAACTCTTTTTAATATGATTCAGAATGACATCTATGGATGCACATTTCTCGATTTATTCAGCGGAAGCGGGGCGATCGGGATCGAGGCTTTAAGCCGCGGGGCAAAAGAAGCTGTTTTTGTGGAGAAGAATCCGAAAGCGGCGGACTGCATCCGTGACAATCTGAAAGCGGCCCGCCTAGCTGATAAGGCGACGCTGTTAAACTGTGATATTTCGGATGCATTGAAACGGATAGAAAACCGGAAGAGTGCGTTTGATTTCATTTTTATGGATCCTCCGTACAACCATCTCTGGGAGAAAGAAGTGCTTACTTATCTGGCACATTCGTCCCTGGCAGATGAACATACGATGATCATCACAGAGGCATCGAAAGAGACCGGGTGCAGCTACCTTTCAGAACTGGGATACCATCTCGAAAAAGAGAAGATATATAAGACGAATAAACATCTGTTTATCCGAAAAGCTTGAATACCAAAGGAGAAAAAAGATGAAAACAGCCATTTATCCGGGCAGCTTTGATCCGGTGACGCTCGGACATTTTGATATTATAAAGCGATCCTCCGAAATTTTTGATCAGGTCATCGTGGGAGTTTTGTGTAATAACGCAAAATCTCCGTTGTTTTCTGTCGAAGAACGTGTTAAGATGTTAGAGGAAGTGACAAAAGACATTCCTAACGTGGAGGTGCAGTCGTTTGACGGACTTCTGGTCGATTTCATGCGCCAGAATCACGCAAAGGTCATCGTGCGTGGTCTGCGTGCGATCACGGATTTCGAATATGAGCTGCAGCTCGCGCAGATGAACCGGGTGATTGCACCCGAAATAGATACCCTGTTTCTGACAACGAACCTTAAATACGCGTATTTAAGTTCCAGTATGGCAAAAGAGGTTGCGATGTACGGCGGAGACATTTCCGAATTTCTCGATCCAGTCATTGCAAAACAAGTACAGGAGAAATACCAGGCGCTTCAGGAAGACAGGGAATGTAAGTAAGGAGAAAAGCTATGAGCAGAATTGAACAGATCATCACAGAAATTGAAGATTATATCGACAGCTGCAAGTTTCAGCCGCTGTCCAACACGAAGATTTTAGTAAATAAAGAAGAGATTGAAGAACTGCTCGTGGAACTGCGTCTTCGCATTCCGGAGGAGATCAAGAAATATCAGAAGATCATCAGCAACCAGGATGCGATTCTGCAGGAGGCACGTTCCCAGGCAGACGCGATGGTAGCCGAGGCGACCGCCCAGACCAATGAGCTGGTTAATGAGCATGAGATCATGCAGCGTGCATATGCAGAAGCGAACAGTATTATTGAGCAGGCAAATGCACAGGCACAGCAGATCGTGGACAACGCTGTCACAGAGGCAAACAATATCCGCCAGGGTTCCGTTCAGTACACGGACGACATGCTCCGCAGCCTGCAGACCATCATCAAGCATTCGATGGAGGGCGCGCAGAGCCGTTTCGAGTCTTACATGAGTTCGATGCAGTCCAGCTACGATGTCGTATCTTCCAACCGCAATGAGCTGGCTGGTAGTGTCGTGACCGAGCCGGAGGAGAACACAGGCGCCGAGGCAGCAGCGGCCGCTACACAGGCGGCATCCGGCGAAGCAGCAGAATAAAGAGAACGAACGAGAGACTGGCGTGAACCAGTTTCCACAGTACATAATGCCGGATGGAAAGTCCGGCATTTTTTTCTCTGTCTTTTCGGCTGTCCTGTATGACTGAATTTGTCTGGGCGATCCCGGATAACCCGCCGAACGCAGCACATGCCGCCATCGCGCCGGATTGAACCGGGATACTGAATATGGCACCAGAACGGGCGATCGCATCGATGCCGGTTGTCATTTCAGCCGTTCCGATCAGAAACAGACGCAGCGTGCCGGAACAGAAGGCGTCGGCAAAGGCAGCGAGGATCGAATACAGCATGATCAAACCGCCGATGCGGACCTGCAGTTCGATGCAGTCCATCAGGATGGTGTCGAAGGAAGCGGGAACGGAGACGGATGTGGATTTTGTGCGGGCGGGCTTGACAGAGCCGGTTTCTTTCGAAAAAAATCGGTTTTGAAGGCTAAAAGAAGTCACTTTATTATAAATGCATAGGAGACTTCCAACCAATAAAAGCGGCGTATATAGTGCCAGAACCAGATAGTTTGACGGAACTGCCGGGTTCAGCCTAGGTGCAGCATATCCGGCGATAAACATGGGGCTTGGCGAAGCGCTGATGGCGGTCAGAAGCCGTTTTTCATGTGCCGAAAGCAACGATTTCCGGTTAAAATCAGCGGCAGTTTTCATTCCCATCGGGTAACCGCAGAGCAGCCCGACAAGCAGGGCATAGCCGCTGTAGACAGACATCCCAAGATGTTTCAAAACCGGGTGAAATGGCGCTAGAAGCAGCCGGACGCCGCCGTGTTCAGCTAAAAGCTTTGAGAAGAGCATAAAGGGAAATAACGTCGGAAAAACCGTATTGAACCATAAAAGAAGTCCTTTTTGTGCCCCATCCGCAGAGAGACGCGGATGCGAGAGCAGAAGCGACAGGATAAGTGCTGGGAACAGGGTGGATACTATTTTTTTTATATATGGCATGGGAGCGCCTTTCTATCATTAAAAAGTAATATAAAGATAGATTATATATATGTAGACAGAAAATGGCTCATTCCTTTTGGAAGCCTGAAAACCGGCATACCGAACAAAGAAAGAACGAATGAGCGCGAAGAAAAAGTCTTTACAATCACGATTATAAATGGATATACAGAGCAATAGACAAAAACAGGAGGAAAACGATTGGATTACCGAGAACTGCCGGAAGAATTTCTTGAAAAAATGAAACAATTTTTGGGGGAGGAATACCCTGAGTATCTGGCTTCGTATGAGGAGGAGCCGCGTTCAGGGCTGCGCGTCAACACGGGCAGGCTGACACCGGAACAGTTTTTAGACATGGCACAGACGGCGGACTGGAATTTGAAACCAGTGCCGTGGACGAAGAACGGTTTTTATTATCAGGGCGAACGCCCATCCAGGCATCCGTGGTACTACGCGGGACTCTACTATTTGCAAGAACCGAGTGCGATGTCACCGGCGGCATGGCTGCCGATCAAGCCGGGCGACCGGGTTCTGGATTTGTGCGCGGCACCGGGCGGTAAAAGTACGGAACTGGCAGCGAAATTAGCCGGTACAGGTGTCCTGTTTTCCAATGATATCAGCAATTCGCGCGCAAAAGCGCTTCTTAAAAATCTGGAAATATTCGGAGCGGGAAATATCTGTGTAACGAGCGAGGCACCGGAAAAAATGGCTGGCATCCTGCCGGAGTTTTTTGATAAGATTCTGGTCGATGCGCCGTGTTCCGGCGAAGGTATGTTCCGCCGCGATCCGTCGATGGTAAAGAGCTGGAACGAAAAAGGTCCCGATTATTATGCGCCGCTGCAGCGCCAGATTCTCGACTGTGCCGTGCAGATGCTTGCGCCGGGCGGGAAACTGGTTTATTCGACCTGTACCTTTGACAGGGACGAGGACGAGGGAACGATCGAGTATATTCTGGAGAAATATCCGCAGATGGCGGTCGTGCCGCAGAAACCGGAATATGGCTTTGAGGGAAGCCGTGGCGTTGAGGGCTGTCTGAGATTGTTTCCGCACCGTCTGGAGGGCGAAGGACATTTTGTTGCGCTGTTGGAGAAGCGGACGGAGAAACCAGACGCAAATATCAAGGATTTGGAAAATGCCGGTGAGAAAGCATTGAGCGATCCACTTTTGGTAGAGGAAATAGAAGCGCGGTTGTGCCGTGTGGCGGAAGACGGTAAGTCCAGACAGATGGCTTCCGGAAAAGCGAAAGGGAAAACGTTTGGAAAGGGAAAAAACGTGGCGCAAAACCAGACCGCCGAGGACTTTTCCCCCCTGTTTGAGCTTCTGCGCCAGCTTCCGGTAAGAACCTGGAATCCTGAGCAATTCTACCGTGACAGCGAGCGCATCTATTACCTCCCGGCAGCGCTGGCAGGCGACAATACACGCTATTTTAAGCCGCTCCGCTGTCTGCGTACCGGACTTCTGCTCGGAGAACTGAAAAAAGGGCGGTTTGAACCATCCCAGGCGCTGGCGATGAACCTGCGGATGCAGGAATTTGTAAATCACTTAAATTTTAATGCCTCGGATGAGCGCACGATCCGCTATTTAAAAGGCGAGACATTGACAGCCGCAGAGGAAGAGGCAGCAGATGGTCTTGTACTAATCTGTGTGGATGGATTTCCGCTTGGCTGGGCGCAAAAACGGGGCGGTCAGCTTAAAAATAAATACAATCCCGGATGGAGGTGGCAGTGATGGGACAAGGTAAAAGTATACGTTTAGACCGCTTCCTGGCAGAGATGAAGCAGGGAACGCGCAGTCAGGTAAAAGAGATGATCCGCAAAGGGCGGGTTCTGGTCGATGGAACCGTCTGCCGCGAGTCTGACCGGAAAATATTCCCGGACGAAACCCGGGTTACACTGGATGGACAGCCGGTTGGCTGGGCAGACACGGAATATTATATGTTAAATAAACCACAGGGCGTCGTTTCCGCAACGGAAGACGGGCGCTATCAGACTGTCATTGACCTTATTGATGAAGCAAAGCGAAAAGACCTCTTCCCGGTCGGACGCCTCGATATTGATACGGAAGGACTGCTTCTCATCACGAACGACGGTGCGCTGGCGCATGAGCTTCTGGCACCGAAAAAACACGTGGATAAGGTCTATTTTGCACGCGTAAAGGGAACACTGAAAGAAGGAATCGAAGCGCGCTTTCAGGCAGGACTGACGCTGAAGGATGGCACACCGGTACGGCCGGCAGAGCTTGTGATCGAGAAAAAATGGAACGACGCAGGAGAAGACCTCTGCGAGGCGCGCCTGACCATCCATGAAGGAAAATTTCATCAGGTAAAGCGGATGTTTGAGGCAGAGGGCGGCGAAGTCATTTACCTGAAACGCCTTTCGATGGGACCGCTTGTCCTGGATGAGGCACTGGCGACGGGAGAGTACCGGGCGCTGACGGAAGATGAAATTAGAGCGTTAAAAGAAAGAACGCTAACCTCACAAAATTGTGTATCGAATGACGAAAATTTGTCAGACACCCAAAATAACACACCTCCTGAAATCAACTGGAACACAGTAGACGCCGTCCTCTTCGATCTCGATGGCACCCTGGTCGATTCCATGTGGATGTGGAAAGCGATCGACGTGGAATTTTTAAAGCGTTACGGCTATGACTGTCCGGAGGATCTCCAGAAGGTGATTGAGGGCATGAGTTTTTCTGAGACAGCAATCTATTTTAAAGAGCGTTTCCAGCTGCCGATGACACTGGATGAGATCAAGGCGATCTGGATTGAAATGTCGATCGATAAATACCGCAATGAGGTGCCGCTGAAACCGGGGGTTGCGGAATTTCTTCCATTTTTAAGGAAAAAAGGAATCCGCATGGGAATTGCGACGAGCAATGCACAGGATATGGTAGCAGCTGTGCTGGATTCTCTGGATATCCGTTCCTATTTCGGTGTGGTGGCAACTGCCTGTGAGGTGGCGGCAGGAAAACCGGCGCCGGATATCTATCTGAAGGTGGCGGCAGATCTGGGCGTACAGCCGGAAAAATGTCTGGTATTTGAGGATGTCCCGGCGGGGATTCTGGCTGGAAAACGGGCTGGTATGCGCGTCGGCGCGGTCGAGGACGTATTTTCACTTTCCATGATCGAAGAAAAGAAAGAATTAGCTGATTTTTATATCCGGGACTACCGGGAACTGATACAGGGGGCAAGATAAAATGATACATGATTTTTTACCGATCTGCAGGGCGGATATGGACAAGCGCGGCTGGGAGAGCTGTGATTTTGTCTACGTGTGCGGGGATGCGTATGTCGATCATCCGTCGTTCGGCCACGCGATCATCAGCCGTATGCTCGAAGCGCACGGCTATAAAGTAGGCATCATCGCCCAGCCGGACTGGAAGAATCCGGAATCCATTCAGATTCTGGGCGAACCGCGTCTCGGATGGCTTGTGAGCGCCGGAAATATGGACTCGATGGTAAACCATTATTCGGTTTCGAAAAAGCGCCGCGCAAAGGATTCCTACACACCGGGCGGCGAGATGGGAAAACGTCCGGATTATGCGACGATCGTCTATTCCAACCTGATCCGCACCTGGTCGAAAAAGCCGATCATTCTCGGCGGTATCGAAGCCAGCCTGCGGCGTCTGGCACATTATGATTACTGGTCTGGAAAAATGAAACGGTCCATTCTGCTGGATTCCCAGGCAGATCTGATTTCCTACGGAATGGGCGAGCGCTCGATCGTGGAGATCGCAGATGCACTGGCCAGCGGCATCGAGGCAAAGGATATCACCTTCATCGAGGGAACTGTTTATAAGGCGGAAAACCTGGATTCTGTTTACGACGAAATCCGTCTGCCGTCTTACCGCGAGGTTTCCTCCGATAAAAAGACGTATGCGGAGAGCTTTTACACCCAGTACAGCAACACCGATCCATTTTCGGGAAAACGCCTCGTTGAGCCGTACAGCGACCGCCTCTATGTGGTCCAGAATCCGGCGGCGAAACCACTGACCCAGGAAGAGATGGACGATGTCTACGCACTTCCATACATGAGAACCTGGCATCCGTGTTACGATGCAGCGGGTGGTATTCCAGCGATCACGGAAGTAAAATTCAGCCTGATCAGCAACCGCGGATGCTTCGGCGGATGCAGCTTCTGTGCGCTGACCTTCCATCAGGGACGCATCGTGCAGACCCGCAGCCATGAATCAATTATTCAGGAAGCAGAACTTTTGACCCAGGAACCGGATTTCAAGGGCTACATCCACGATGTCGGCGGTCCGACCGCAAACTTCCGTCACCCGGCATGCGAAAAACAGATGACCTACGGTGCCTGTCCGCACAAACAGTGCCTGTTCCCGCAGCCGTGCAAAAACATGAATGCCGATCACAGCGACTATATTTCCCTGTTAAAGAAGCTGCGGGCGATCCCGAAGGTAAAAAAAGTTTTCATCCGTTCGGGCATCCGTTTCGATTATCTGCTGGCGGAGAAAAATCGGGCATTCTTGCGGGAGCTTTGTCAGTACCATGTCAGCGGACAGCTCAAGGTAGCGCCGGAACATATATCGGATAATGTATTAAAACGGATGGGAAAACCGGAGAATAAGGTTTACCGCCAGTTCATGAAGGAATACGCGGCAATGAATGAATCGCTGGGAATGAAGCAGTACCTCGTTCCGTACCTGATGTCCTCTCATCCGGGTTCCACGCTCAAGGAGGCGATCGAGCTGGCAGAATATCTGCGCGACCTCGGCTACATGCCGGAGCAGGTGCAGGATTTCTATCCGACGCCATCCACCCTGTCTACGTGTATGTATTACACGGGATATGATCCGCGCACAATGGAAAAAGTGTACGTGCCGACCAACCCGCATGAGAAAGCGATGCAGCGTGCGCTGATCCAGTACCGCAACCCGAAAAACTATGATCTGGTGCTGGAAGCACTCCGTCTGGCAGGCAGAACGGATCTGATCGGTTTTGATAAGAAATGCCTGATCCGTCCGCGGCAGATCAAAGGACGCGATTTCGCGGCTGGCGGATATAAAGGGGCGCATCATGGCAGCCAGACGGCAAAACCGGCTGCTGCCAATCGTGCAAAAGACGCCAAAAGACCGGCTGTGGGCGGTATGACCGGGCACAAACAGACCGGCGTAAATGGAAATGGACGAAATGCGGGGGGATTTGGCGGCGCTGTAGGTGGAAAGAGCAGCGGAAGCGGAAAGAAAAAAACCATCCGGAACGTGCACAAGAAGAAATAAAACGTATGTACGCTCGGAATGAAGGAACGACTCCGAGCGTACATACTTGAGACGGGAGGAATTTCTCATGAAAATTGCGATAATTACAGGTGCCTCTTCCGGCATGGGGCGCGAGGCAGCCAGACAGCTGGCGGATCGCTTTTCGGGACTTCAGGAAGTCTGGCTGATTGCCCGCCGGATGGACCGGATGCAGGAGCTGGAACGGACGCTGCCGATCCCGGCGCGGTGTTTCGCCATCGATCTGACGGATGCATCCCAGCGGGAGACGCTGGAAAACGAGCTGGCGGCGCGCAAGCCCAACGTAAAGATTTTGGTAAATGCTTCCGGCTTTGGTAAAATCGGAACGGTCGGGAACCTGCCGCTTGACGATGAAACGGGAATGGTAGAGCTCAACTGCGAGGCGCTGTGCGCGGTCACGCATATGGTGCTTCCCTATATGAGCGAAAACAGCCGGATTCTCCAGTTCGCGTCAGCAGCCTCCTTTCTGCCGCAGCCGGGATTTGCCATCTATGCGGCAACCAAGGCATTTGTCTTAAGCTACAGCCGCGCCCTGCGGGAAGAACTCCGCCTGCGCAGAATCGGCGTGACGGCGGTCTGCCCCGGACCGGTCAAAACCGAGTTTTTCGACATTGCCGAGACAACCGGGGAGATTCCTCTTTATAAGCGTCTGGTGATGGCAGATCCGCACAAAGTTGTAAAACTTGCCATCTGCGACTGTATGGCGGGAAAAAGCGTGTCGGTTTACGGCGTTTGGATGAAGGCATTCTTTGTGCTCTGCAAGGTAGTGCCGCATGAGTGGATTCTGCGCGCGATGCAGGCGTTAAACCATTAAATCAGACAAAAAGCTAGTATCATTCAATAAAAACATGATAGAAAGGATTTTTACACCGTGAAAAAGATAAAAAAAGGCGATTATGGCTACCGCAATCATTTCAAGCGGAAACAGCTTTTTATCATCGCACTTCTGGCGTTATTTATCATCGCACAGCTGGTTGGGCGGTCTTTTACAGACAATGATTCCGTCAAAAAAATTCTGACGGTCATGGCGATCGTCACAGTACTTCCGGCGGCGAATCTCGCTTCCCCGCTGATTGCCATTTTCAAATACCATACGCCGGAGCAGGCGTTTCATGAGGCATATATGCCGTATGAGGGAAAATTTGAAGTTCTCTATGATCTGGTTCTGACGACACCGGAAGATGTGATTCCGTCCGATGTGACCGTCGTTCACCCGACCGGCATCTATGTGTACTGCATCAATCCAAAGCTGAATGTAAAGCGCGCGGAGGCAGGTTTAAATGAACTGTTAAAGGCCAACAAACTGGATCCGAACCTGAAAATCGTGACCTCACGCAGTACCTTTGACAAGCGGATTCACAGCCTGAAACCGGCGTCAGAGTATGAGGACGATGGAACTGTAGAGTACGGTGTGCGCGTAATAAAAGGATTATCGATGTAAAAAAGGGAGGCGGCAGCCATGCGGATGCTGACAGTATCTAAAAATGAGGCGGGGCAGCGCCTGGACAAGCTGCTGGCAAAATATCTGAATCTGGCGGGAAAAAGCTTCATTTATAAAATGATGCGGAAGAAAAATATTACCCTGAACGGAAAAAAATGCGACGGTTCCGAACATCTGACCGAGGGCGATGAGATCAAGCTGTTTCTGGCAGAGGAGACGATCGAGAAATTTTCGGAAGTGAAGATTCAGAAGGTTCAAAAGAAAAAGCTCGATATCGTCTACGAGGACGAACATATTTTACTGATCAATAAGCCATCTGGAATGCTGTCCCAGAAAGCGAAAGAGACGGATGAATCGCTGGTCGAATACCTGATCGACTATCTGCTGGATTCCGGCAAATTAAAGAAAGAGGACCTGGCGTGCTTCCGTCCGTCCGTCTGCAACCGCCTCGACCGCAACACAAGCGGCATCGTGGCAGCTGGACGTTCCCTGCCGGGACTGCAGATCATGTCCGAAGTCATCAAGGATCGGAGTCTGGGAAAATATTATGTCTGTGTCGTGCGGGGAATCGTAAAAGGCGAAGCCCGGATCGAGGGATGGCTGACGAAAAACGAAAAGACGAATCAGGTGTCGATCCGAAAAGAGGAGACCCCTGGAAGTCTGCCGATCCGGACTGCATACAGACCGCTGGTATCTGGAAATGGATATACCCTTCTGGAGGTTCATCTGATCACCGGACGCTCCCACCAGATCCGCGCCCACCTGGCTTCCATCGGACACCCGATCGCCGGGGATCCGAAGTACGGTGATCCCCGGGTCAATGAGGAAGTGAAGAAACGCTTCGGTGTCCGTTCGCAGATGCTTCATGCGTGGCGGCTGGTAATGCCGGAAACGATCTCCGAGCCGCTTTCATATCTGGCGGGCAAAGAATTTACCGCGCCTATGCCAGCGGAGATGAAACGGATGGAAGAGATGATGAAATCAGCTCCAAAACGCCCAGCCAATCATCGCCCGTAAATTTTAAATTGTGCGAAAAATCAAAAAAATAAGTGGAGGAGCAACAACATGGGGACTTGGAACAGCCGGGGACTTCGTGGTTCAACCCTGGAGGATATGATAAACCACACAAACGATCTTTACCGTGAGAAAAAGCTGGCATTGATCCAGAAAATCCCGACGCCGATCACCCCCGTCTCGATCGATAAAACCAGCCGCCATATCACGCTGGCGTATTTCGACCAGAAGAGTACCGTCGATTACATCGGCGCGATTCAGGGCGTCCCGGTCTGCTTTGATGCGAAAGAATGCGCGGCAGATACATTTCCACTGCAGAACGTCCATCCGCATCAGGTCGCATTTATGCGGGAATTTGAAGAGCAGGGCGGGATTGCTTTCTTAATTATATATTTTTCACAGAGGGAGGAACTTTACTACCTGCCATTTTTCCATCTGGACGCATACTGGGAGCGGATGCAGCAGGGCGGACGAAAGAGTTTTACATATGAGGAAATGGATAAAACGTGGCGCATCAAAAGCCACCGGGATATATTAGTCCATTATCTGGAACCGCTGAGCCGGGATTTAGGAGAAAGAGAGGATGATTTTTCATGACAACAGTCGTAGAACGTTTTTTGAAATATGTATCATATGATACGCAGTCAGACGAGGCAAATGACACCTGCCCGAGCACAAAAAAACAGCTTCTGTTAGCCAATGAGCTGAAACGCGAGCTGGAAGAAATGGGTGCATCCGATGTGCGGATGAGCGAGTACGGATACTTGTTTGCACGCATTCCGGATAATACAGGCAGTACCTCTGCACTGCAAGAAGCGGAAGCTTCTTGCAGCACTGCGTCTGCTCACGGTGCATCCGGCGTTGGACAGAAAACCACCATCCCGGCACTTGGCTTCATTTCCCACATGGACACCGCGCCGTCCTTAACCGGAACAAACGTAAAGCCGCGCATCGTCCAGGCATATGACGGCAAAGATATCGTATTAAATGCAGAAAAACAGATTGTCATGAAAGTTTCAGAATTTCCGTTTTTAGCCGACTTAAAAGGTCAGGATCTGATCGTAACCGACGGAACCACGCTTCTGGGCGCCGACGATAAGGCAGGCGTGGCGGAGATCATGACGATGGCAGAATATTTCCTGAGCCACCCGGAGATCCCGCACGGCGAGATCTGCATTGGATTTACGCCGGACGAGGAGATCGGACGCGGCGCGGATCGTTTCGATGTGAAAGACTTCGGTGCAGCGGTTGCTTATACGGTAGACGGCGGTCCGATCGGCGAGATCGAATATGAAAATTTCAATGCCGCTTCCGGCAAAGTCCGGATTCAGGGAGCCAGCATCCATCCGGGTGATGCGAAGCTCAAGATGAAAAATGCCCTTCTCATCGGCATGGAATTTCAGAGCCTGCTGCCGGTCTTCGAAAATCCGATGTACACAGAAGGTTACGAGGGATTCTATCACCTGGATGAAATGAGCGGAAATGTAGAAGAGGCGCAGTTAAATTATATCATCCGCGATCATGACCATGAAAAATTTGAACAGAAAAAGAAATTTTTCGCCGAAGCCGCCGATTTCCTGAACCGCAAATACGGTAAGGGCACCGTGATCGCCGAAGTAACGGACAGCTACTACAACATGAAAGAAAAAATTGAGCCGTGCATGTACCTGATCGATATCGCCAAAGAGGCGATGACAGCCTGCGGCATCGAGCCGGAGGTCGTTCCGATCCGCGGCGGCACCGACGGCGCCCGCCTCTCCTACATGGGGCTCCCGTGCCCGAACCTCTGCACCGGCGGATATAACTATCATGGAAAATATGAATTTATTCCGGTGGATTCGCTTCAGAAGACGGCGGAGATACTAGTGAAAATTGCCAGTTTATTTTCATGAAATAATAAATTATTGGTAATCTTTTTGTTAAACATTGAAAATTGTTGAAGAAACCTTCTGTATATGGTAAGATTAAATTAAGAAAATAACTGGAAATAAATCGAAATTTTGATGCAATGTGGGATTCTTACAACGATCATCTGGGACATCCTTCCTCCGATCACTATAAGGGGACATCTCCGGCGTCTACGGAAGAAGCAAAGGCGCTGATAAAACTGACTGAGCAGTACCCTTTCAAACGAACGGTAAGCTATCATACACAGGGCGAAGTAATCTATTGGTATTTCGCACAGACCGGCAATTTGTTAAACGAAAGTAAGGCGTTTGCGGAGTCGGCATCCGCCGTCACAGGATATCCATTAGATGCGGACTACACCAAACTCGATCCCGCCGGATATAAAGACTGGGCGATCCAGAAGAAAAACATTCCCAGCCTGACAATAGAAGTAGGCAGAGGTACAAATCCTCTGGAAATGAGTCAGCTTCCTGCGATCTATGAGCAGAATAAGAATGTGATTGGAGAAATTTTGTATGGGTTGAGAGAGTAGATGGATATAAAGAGATTGAATCCAAACATGTTATAAATTTTTATAATGAGGGCAGAGCGATATAGTTTTATGTGTTGTAAAATATAAAAATATATCCCTCTGCTCTTTTTGTACTATGTGGTTCTATATTTTTGCACAAATATATAGAATCGCTTTTAGCCATATTGTATGTATCATTTCACATACAGGAAATACACCCGTTATATGTTTGTGCGTATTTACAGAATAAATAGTTGCAAAATTCTTGCTTGCATATCAGGACCAGATATGTTACATTTAACTCATCAAGCATATATATTTCTTTATCTGCAATTCAAGCAATCTTATATTCTATATTATTAATCTGAGAAATCTTATGCTTATCCAACTTGGCAATACGAAAGAGCAGGAGATTCTCAGAAAAGCCAGATTCTCCTGTCAGAAAGGGGAATTATGGGGAATTTAACGAGGGCGAGGAGAAATCACAAGGACACGCTGTTTCGGATGTTGTTCAGCACAAGGGAGAATCTGCTGAGCCTGTACAATGCAGTGAATCATTCACATTATACAGATCCGAAAGAATTGGAGATTGTGACGCTGAAAAATGCTGTATATATGAATATGAAAAACGATCAGGCATTTTTGCTGGATATGCAGTTAAACTTATATGAACATCAATCGACATGGAATCCGAATATGCCACTGCGTTTTCTGTTCTATGTGGCAAAAGAGTACCAGATGCTGGTCCGGAACCAGACCTTGTACGCATCGGCATTGGTGGAACTGCCGACACCGCATTTTGTAGTATTCTACAATGGAGAAAAAGAGCGGGAGGCGGAGGGGCTGCTTAAATTGTCACATTCGTTCATGCAGAAGACAGAACATCCTGAGCTGGAATTGCTTGTGAAGGTTTTAAATATCAATTTGGATAAAAATCTGGAGATCCTGGAAACCTGCCGGTTGTTGAAAGAGTATATGCTGTTGGTTCATAAAATACGGCAGTATGCGATTGAATACAAAGACATCAATCAAGCGGTTGAAAAGGCTGTGACGGAATGTATCGATGAAAATATATTGGCAGAGTTTCTGAGGAAGAATCGAGCGGAGGCGATAGAGGTGTGTATTTTCGAATATGATGAAAAACGGGAAACGGAGCTGATACGGAAGGCGGAGTTTGCAGAAGGGGAGAAGGTTGGTGAGGCAAAGGGTGAGGCTAAAATACTTTTAAACCTGATTGAAAAAGGCATACTAACAAAGGAACAAGCCCTTGAACAATTTGGTGGTACTTATGAGGACTTGGAAAAAGCAGCTTTATCCGTAACACTGGTTTGAAATTTTCTCCCAAATTCAAGAAAAAACCGTTGACAGATCCATATTCCGATGCTAGAATACTTAAGTGTGCCGCACAGCGAGGCTAAAAGTGCGCAAGCCGCCATAGCTGGCGAGTAATGATAATAGGAGGTGCCATCAGATGTACGCGATTATTGCAACAGGTGGTAAGCAGTATAAGGTTGCCGAGGGCGATGTAATCAAAGTTGAGAGACTCGGTGCTGCTGCAGGTGAAGCTGTTACTTTCGATCAGGTTCTGGCTGTTAACAACGGTGAGATGAAGATCGGATGCCCGACTGTAGAGGGTGCTACTGTATCCGCAACAGTTGTTAAAGAAGGCAAAGGCAAAAAAGTTATCGTTTACAAGTATAAGAGAAAAACTGGCTACCATAAGAAAAATGGTCACAGACAGCTCTTTACAGAAGTTAAGATCGAAAAGATCAACGCTTAATTGAAATGATTCAAGTAGACGTATACTCCGATTCCAAAGGATGTACCACGGGAGTGGAAGTAAAGGGACATGCTGGATATGATGAGTACGGCAAAGATATTGTCTGTGCGGCTGTATCCGTTCTGACTGTCAATATGGCTAATTCGGTGGAGAAATTTACCGATGACGGTTTTAAAGGCAGTGTGGATGAAAAGACAGGTCAGTTTATTTTTCATTTTACCGGTACTGTAAGTGCGGAATCAAAACTCCTGATGGATTCGCTGATACTTGGACTTACCGATATCGCGGAGAGTTATGGAGATAAATACATTAAAATTCGATTCAGGGAGGTGTAACGCATGTTTAAAATGAACCTTCAGTTATTCGCTCATAAAAAAGGTGTTGGTTCCACAAAGAACGGTCGTGATTCTGAGTCCAAGAGACTTGGTGCGAAGAGAGCAGACGGACAGTTCGTATTAGCTGGCAACATTCTTTACAGACAGCGCGGAACCAAGATTCATCCAGGTGTGAACGTAGGACGCGGTGGAGATGATACATTATTCGCTATGGTTGACGGCGTCGTAAAGTTTGAAAGAAAGGGCAGAGACAAAAAGCAGGTTTCTGTTTACCCGAGAACAATTAACGAATAATTATAAAGAAGCTCCATACGGATTGTATGGAGCTTTTTTCAGATCAGAAGGAGGTATTTATGTTTGCCGACAGTGCAAAAATTTATATCAGATCCGGAAAAGGCGGTGACGGTCATGTCAGCTTCCGCCGGGAACTTTTCGTAGCTGCTGGCGGTCCGGACGGCGGCGATGGCGGTCGCGGCGGCGATGTCATTTTTGAAGTGGACGACGGACTGAATACCCTGACCGATTTCCGTCATGTCCGCAAATATGTGGCTGGCGACGGAGAGCAGGGCGGAAAGCGCCGCTGTCACGGAGCAGACGGCGAGGATCTGATTGTCAAGGTTCCGGAAGGAACCGTTATCAAGGATTTTGAATCCGGTAAGGTAATCGCGGATATGTCCGGCGAGAACCGCCGAGAAGTGATTTTAAAAGGTGGCAAGGGCGGTCTTGGAAATATGCACTTTGCGACCTCGACGATGCAGGTTCCGAAGTATGCACAGCCGGGACAGCCGGCACAGGAACTCTGGGTACAGCTGGAATTAAAGGTAATCGCAGATGTTGGTCTGGTTGGTTTCCCGAACGTCGGTAAATCGACCTTGCTTTCACGCGTTTCCAATGCACGTCCGAAGATTGCCAATTACCATTTCACGACGCTGAACCCGCATCTTGGCGTGGTTGATCTGCAGGATGGACAAGGCTTTGTCATGGCAGATATTCCGGGGCTCATCGAGGGTGCTTCCCAGGGAATAGGTCTGGGACATGATTTCCTGCGCCATATCGAGAGAACCAAGGTTCTCGTTCATGTTGTGGATGCGGCATCCGTCGAGGGACGTGATCCGGTTGAAGATATCCGTACCATCAATGCGGAGTTAAAAGCATATAATCCGTCGCTTTTAGAGCGTCCGCAGGTGATTGCTGCCAACAAGGTAGATTCGATTTACAATACCGGCGAAGAGGACTGGGAAGACCCGGTAGAGCGCTTAAAACGCGAATTTGAGCCGGAAGGCATCCAGGTATTTGCCATTTCTGCAGTTACCGGACAGGGTGTAAAAGAGCTCCTTTACCATGTAAATGATCTGCTGAAAACGGTTGACCGCAAGCCAGTTATTTTCGAAAAAGAATTTGAGTACCAGTATCAGGGCGAGAATCTTCCGTATACCGTGGAACGCAATGAAGATGGTATTTATGTGGTAGAAGGACCGAAGATCGAGAAGATGCTTGGTTACACAAACCTTGATTCTGAGAAGGGCTTCCAGTTCTTCCAGAAATTCTTAAAGGACAGCGGTATTCTGGCTGAGCTGGAAGAGGCTGGCATCGAAGAGGGCGATACAGTTCGTATGTATGGTCTTGAATTTGATTACTATAAATAATTGACATTTACAATATTTCAAACTCAGAAATCCACACTGGATCTGAGTTTGAATTTTAACAGGAGATAGATTTTATGACAAGCAAACAGAGAGCTTATTTAAAAGGTCTCGCGATGACCATGGATCCGATCTTCCAGATCGGCAAATCCAGCCTGACACCAGAACTGACCGCTGCTGTGGCAGAGGCGCTGGAGGCCCGCGAGTTAATTAAACTGAATATTCTGAAGAACTGCGTCGATGACGGCAATGAGCTGGCAGCCGTTCTGGCTGAGCGTACCCACGCACAGGTAGTACAGGTAATCGGCAAGAAAATTGTTCTTTATAAAGAGGCAAAGGACGAGAAGAAACGTAAGATCGTTCTGCCAAAATAAAGGGGCTGCATTCTGCGAATGAATCTCTGACAGAAAGGATACGGATGACGATGAAAAAGATCGGTATTATGGGGGGAACATTTGACCCGATCCATAATGGACATATCATGTTGGGAAGACAGGCGTATGAAGAATATGATCTTGACTGCATCTGGTATATGCCCTCCAGGATCCCGCCGCATAAAAAGGATCATACGATCACAGCGGCAAAGGACCGTTTGGCAATGACTGCAGCTGCGATCGCGCCGTATTCTTATTTTAAGCTGTCTGATTTTGAACTTCGCAGGACCGGCGGAAATACCTACACAGCAGACACGCTTCGCTTATTGAAAGAAGAATATCCGGATGTGGAATTTTTCTTTATCGCGGGCGCGGACTCAATTATGGACATTGAAAAATGGTATCATCCCGAATATGTTCTTCCAGCCGTCACATTTTTGGCGGCAGCAAGAGAGCATGAGGAGGCGGATCGTTCGCTGGATGAGCAGATTTCCTATTTAACCCAGAAATATCAGGCGCATATTCTGCGTCTTCACTGCCGTGAAATGGATGTCGCTTCGGCGGAGATCCGCGCGGCTTTCCGGGCAGGACACGCAGCAGACGTTCGTTCCCTGGTGCCGAAGGAAGTCTGTCAATATATCGAACAGCACGGCTTGTATCAGGAGGTAAATGTGTAATGGACGAAAGAATTACAGAGATACGGAAGCATTTGAAAAAGAAATTGAACCCGATGCGCTATGAACATACGCTGGGTGTTTCATACACATGTATGGCTCTGGCAATGCGTTACAGTGCCAATCTGGATCAGGCGGAGATGGCTGGACTTCTCCACGACTGTGCAAAGCGCTATGATGATGCGACTATCATCTGCAAATGCCAGGAGCATGGAATTGAACTGACTGAAGGTGAACTGCGGGCTCCGGCTGTGATTCATGCAAAATTAGGCGCATGGATGGCAGAACACAAGTATGGTATTACCGATCCAGAGGTCTTATCTGCAATCGCCTGCCATACGACCGGAAAACCGGCGATGTCCCTGTTAGACAAGATCCTGTACGTAGCCGATTACATCGAACCGCGCCGTGATAAGGCGCCAAATCTGCCGAAGCTCCGCCGTCTTGCATTTGAAGATCTGGACGAAGCGCTGTATCAGATTCTGGACAGCACCCGCAATTATTTAAAGGAAACGGGCACGGCAGAGGATGATACAACCGAACAGACCTGGGAATACTATCATGAACGTCATGTTCATCAATAGACACATTAACAGGATTTAAATAAAATAATGAGGAGGATAATCCCCGTGGAAGCAAAAGAGCTGACCAAACTTGCCGTAAAGGCGCTGGAAGATAAAAAAGGTGAAGATATTCGCGTCATTGATATTCATGGAGTATCTGTACTGGCTGATTACTTTGTCATCGCAGACGGAAGCAACGCCAGCCAGGTAAAGGCAATGGCAGATAATGTAGAGGAAGAACTCGGCAAAGCCGGTCATGAGTGCCGTCAGATCGAGGGCTATCAGACTGCCGGATGGATCCTGATGGATTACGGCGATCTGATCGTACACATTTTCTCCCGCGATGACAGACTGTTTTATGATCTGGAGCGCATCTGGAGAGATGGAAAAGTAGTTGAGAATGTAGAGGAATTGTAATAGATTTTGTTTCATTTCTTTTATATCACGAACAGAAAGGGGCTGTCGCACTAAGGTGCGGCAGCTTCGTGTTTTTATCCAACACAAAAC
>OIWK01000453.1_pt1 | contig 44354 bp, 40 predicted proteins | sample 1587401 | NCBI WGS metagenome assembly OIWK01 (sample SAMEA3888911, study PRJEB22519) | human gut metagenome | biome: human gut; feature: human-associated habitat; material: faeces | place: Denmark | collected 2009 | reverse complement strand
ACATCGCAAAGGAGGCTATGCGATTTTATTATGCTTCAAAAGTTGTAAAGTGCTGATTACTTACAACAGTCCGCAAGTTTTTGCGCATGAGGGCTTCTCTCATGCCGTCGGTTTTGTTGGAGGTACATCCCATGATGATCGATAATGTACGCGTTATCATCGAAAAGGGCCCCCTCTCCGCGGAAGACGCACAGTATTATATCGAACGTATTAAAGCTACTACGAAATTTAAATTGAAAAAAGTCACATTCACGCGTTCTGATACTTATCTGGATATCCGCTACGCATTTGCAGATATTCCGTTCGAGCGTATCCGCCGAGTCGCATTGGCGGCCCCACCAGAAAAACGTGCTGTAAATAACTGATTCCATCAGTTTTGTTTGCAAAAAAGAAAGCCTTGAGGCAATTGACTGCCTCAAGGCTTTCTTTTTTACGCCATATCAGGGATTGAAGCGAAAGGCATCGAGCTCCCAGACGCGTCCCGTGACCGTCTCCATCGGATCATCGGATTCGATGCGCAGCTCCGGGCGGATGTTCTTCTCGGGGAAGACGAGCATGCTCGCCGCTTCTTCGCCGTGCTGGAAGAACGCCTCGATGGCGGCGCGGTCGACGAACATCTGCAACGAGAGCACCTTGTCGACGAACATCTTGAAGCGGCGCACGCCGCGGCCGCCGTTCTTCATGCCCGTGCGGTCGATCGTCATGGCCTGCGTCGTGCGGTCGTACGAGAAGACTGTCTTCTCGAGCCCGTAGGCCAGCGTCATCGTGACCTTCTGCGCCTTGCCCAGCGTAATGTCCAAGAGGACCTCCGAGCCGTCGAAGAGGCGCGTGAGAATGCTGCTCTCCATGTCGGCATCGATGTCGATGGCCGTGCTCTCGATGCGCAGGGCCTTGAGCTCAGCGGCCGGGCGCGAAAAGATGTGGCCCTGGCGCAGCGTCAGCACGCGCGGCAGTGTCAGGCTGTACATCCAGCCCTTCTCGCTCGTCGGGTACTCTGCGTCCTTGTCCGGCATGCCCATCCAGCCGAGCAGGATGTGGCGGCCTTCGTGCTGGAGAACCTGCGGCGCATAGAAATCGAAGCCGTGGTCGAGCTCCTGGAACTTCGTGTGCTGCATCATGTCCATGCTGTCGAGCGACAGGTGGCCTGCGATGTAGCCGGCCTGGTAGATGTTCTGGCGGTCGAACTCGCGCGCCTCGAGGCCCTGCGGGCAGAAGATCAGCGCGTCGTAGCTGCCGAAGTGCAGCATGTTCGGGCACTCCCACATGTAGCCGAAGTCCTGGAGGCGCGTCTTGAGCTCGCCGAGGTTCTGCCAGCCGTCCTTCGTCTCCTTGTAGATGAGGACCGTGCCGCGCGGCTTCTCCTCGTCCGCCTGCGCGCCGATGACGAAGTAGCGCTTGCCGTGGCGGTGGAAGAGGTACGGGTCGCGGAAGTGGCCCGTGATGCCCTCGGGACTGTCCGGCACGACGATCTCGTCCTTCTCGACGTGGCCGTCGGCCTGCAGCGTGCCCAGGCGCTGTGCCGGCGTGCGCACGCCGTCATTCTTGGCGTTGCAGGTGTAGAAGACGCGGACCTCGCCCTTCTCCGTGAAGCCGCAGCCCGAATAGCAGCCGTCCTTGTCGTGCTCGTCGCTCGGCCAGAGCGAGAGTTCCGGCAGCGAGTAGTGGACGAAGTCGCGCGTCTTCACGTGTGCCCAGCACTTGTTCTTGTGCTCGCAGCCCAGAGGGTTCCACTGGTAGAAGATGTGGTACTCGCCGTTCGCGAACGTCATGCCATTCGGGTCGTTGATGAGGCCGAACGGCATCTCGAGATGGAAGCGGTTGTGCCAGCGGTCCGTCAGGGGGAAGCCGGCCGCCACCTTGGCATCGATGGCCTTCTTATCAAACTTTTCCATAAGGATCTCCCTTCTATACAAACAAGAAAAGGGCTGCCGTAACGGCAGCCCTCATAGAGTTCTTACGCTTCGTCCTCTTTTTCCGGGTTAAACAGCGTGAACGTCAGAGCAAACGCTACGGCGAAACCGACGACATTGACGAGGATGTACTGCGGCAGGTGGTCGAGGTACAGGAGCGTACCCGGCAGCACCGTGATGCCCATGCCCGTGCCGGCAAGGTGCAGGAAGCCGGCAATGCCGCCTGCGCAGGCGCCGCCGACGAGCGCGTAGAGGAACGGCTTCATGAGGCGCAGGTTGATACCGAAGATGACCGGCTCCGTGATGCCGAGGAAGGCCGGCACGATCGAGGAAACGTAGAGAGCGCGCTTCTTCTTGTTCTTTGTGCGGGCTGCGACAGCGGCAGCGGCACCGCCCTGTGCGATGATGGCGCCCGTGATGATGGCGTTGAACGGATCGACGCCCGTCGTGGCGAGGAGCTGGACCTCAAGGGCATTGAAGACGTGGTGGACACCGAAGACGACGATGACCTGATGGACGCCGCCGACGATGAAGCCGCCGATGCCGTACGGCAGAGCGAGGAACGTCTGGATGGCACCAAAGACGGCGAGCTCAATCCAGTGCATGATCGGGCCGACGATGAGGAGGCCGAGAATCATGGAGATGAAGAGCGTCAGGAACGGCGTGACGATGAGGTCGATGACATCCGGGATGAAGGTCTTGAGCCATTTCTGGAGCTTCGCGGCGAAGATGCCAAGGACGAGGGCCGGCAGGACGGAGCCCTGGTAGCCGACGACCGGCACGCTGAGGCCGAAGATGTCCATCATGATTGGCTGTGCCTCACCGGCTGCGATCGCGTAGGCGTTCGGCAGCTGCGGTGCGACGAGCATGAGGCCGAGGACGATGCCGATGACCGGCGTGCCGCCGAAGCGCTTCGTCGTGGACCAGCAGACGAGCGCCGGCAGGAAGGCGAAGGCCGTATCCGTGAGGATCTGGCTCATGCGCAGGACATTGTCGCTGAACTGGACGCCAAGGCTCAGGCTGGCACCGCGCAGGCCCATGAAAAGACCTGTCGCGACGAGGACCGGGATGATCGGCACGAAGACGTCGCCGAGCGTGCGGGAAATCTTCTGGGCCATCGACATCTGTGCGTATGCCTCAGCCTTGTTGTTGCTGGCACCGGCGAGGCCCGTGCCGGCGACAAAGGCGTCGAATACCTTGTCGACGAAGCCCGTGCCGAGAATGATCTGGTACTGGGCCGCGGCGAAGAACTGGCCCTTGACGCCGTCGATATTCTCGATGGCCTTCTCATTGAGCTTCGACTTGTCGTTGATGATCAGGCGCAGGCGCGTCGCGCAGTGCTCTGCGCTGCGGACGTTGTCGCGGCCGCCAACGTACTTCCAGATGAGCTTGGCGACGCGCTCTTCCTTCGGGAGGTCACTGTAGTCCTCTTCCGGCTCTGCAGGAGCCTCTGCAGCGGGGGCTTCCTCTTCAGCCGGCTCTGCCGTGACCGTCGTGATTTCCTTGTCGCCGAGCGCCACGGTGATCTTGTCGTAGTCGAAGGCATTCGTCACGAGAACCGGCGTCGTCGTGTCGTAGCCGGCCGACTTGATGCCCTCCGGGTCGAACTCGAGCAGGAGCTGGCCCTTCTTGATTGCATCGCCCTGCTCGATCTTGGCGTCGAAGTACTTGCCGCCGAGGTTGACCGTGTCGATGCCGACGTGGATCAGGATATCTGCACCATCCTCTGAATGGATGCCGATGGCATGCTTCGTGCCGAAGAGCACGGTGACGGTGCCGTCGACTGGCGAGAAGACCTTGCCCTCCGGATCCTTGACGGCAGCGCCCTTACCCATAGCGCCGCTGGCAAAAGCCGGGTCCTTGACATCTTTCAATTCGATGAGCTGTCCCTTGAGCGGACTGTTCAAGCGAATCTCTTTCATGAAGATTTCCCCCTTTTCTCTTTTCCTCTCATTTCGATTCGATTCCTCTTTATGAGACCGTTTTCATATTCCAAGTGTATAACGAAGACTGCGTTTTGTCAAGCAAAAAAACGTCACTCGCGGATCATATCGCGGAACTTCGTGTACTCCTTCTGGAAGTAGAGATTGACCGTGTCGACAGGACCGTTGCGGTGCTTGGCGATGATGACTTCCGTCTGGTTCTTGTGCTCCGTGTCCTTGTCGTAGTAGTCCTCGCGATAGAGGAACATGACGATATCGGCGTCCTGCTCGAGAGAGCCGGACTCGCGCAGGTCGGAGAGCATCGGGCGCTTGACCTGGCGCGCCTCGACGGAGCGCGAGAGCTGCGAGAGGGCGATGACCGGCACGTTGAGCTCGCGCGCGAGCGCCTTGAGGGAACGCGAGATCTCGGAGATCTCCTGCTGGCGGTTGTCGCCGTTCTTGCCCGGCCGGCCCTGCATGAGCTGCAGGTAGTCGATGACGATGAGGTCGAGGCCGTGCTCCGCCTTGAGGCGGCGCGCCTTTGAGCGCAGGTCCATGATGGTGATGCCTGCTGTGTCGTCGATGTAGATTGGCGCGCGATTGAGCTTGTCGGCGACGGTGACGAGATTCGTCCAATCCTCGTCGCCGAGCTGCCCCGTGCGCAGGAGCTGCGAGTCAATGCTGCCCTCGGAGCAGAGCATGCGCTGCATGAGCTGCTCCTTGCTCATCTCGAGCGAAAAGAAGGCGACCTTGCCGCCGTGCAGGCCGACGTACGAGGCGATGTTGAGGGTGAAGGCCGTCTTGCCCATCGACGGGCGCGCGGCGACGAGGATGAGGTCGGACGCCTGCAGGCCGCTCGTCAGGCGGTCGAGGTCCTTGAAGCCCGTCGGCAGGCCCGTAATGCCGCCCTTTGACTCGTAGAGCACGTTGATGCGCTCGAACGTGCGCATGAGGATGCTCTTGATCGGCTCGAAGCCGTTGGCCGTCTGAGAGCCTGCCACGGCGAGGATCTTCTGCTCGGCCGCGTCCATGATGTTCTCGACGGGCTGCGAGTCCTCGTAGGCGGCGCCAGCAATCTCCGTCGCCGCGTCGATGAGGCGGCGCAACTCGGCCTTCGCCTTGACGATCTTCGCATGGTAGGTGACATTGGCCGCCGTCGGCACGATATTGGCAATCGTCGTGATGAACGGGATGCCGCCGATTTTCTCGAGCTCGCCGTCCTTGCGCAGCTGCTCTGTCAGCGTGACGAGGTCGACTGCCTCATCGTTCTCCGCGAGCTTCAGCATCGCGTCGTAGACGCGGCGGTGCGCCTCGCGGTAGAAGTCCTCCGGCTGCAGGATCTCCTGCGCCTCGATGATCGCCTCTTTCTTGATCATCATCGCGCCGAGCACTGCCTGCTCAGCTTCGATGTTCTGAGGCGGCACACGATCTGGTAGTGCCATCTTCATTCCCCCTCAAAAATCAGCTGGAATGCCTCCTCGGCCGTCTCCACCGCGTGGATGTCGAGCCCTAAGAGGTCTTCTGGGATGTCGCGCTCGTTCTCCTTCGGGATCACGAGCGTCTTGATGCCGGCCTGGCGCGCGCCGTACGCCTTCTCAAAGACGCCGCCCACCGGGCGCACGCGGCCCGCGAGCGAGATCTCGCCCGTCACGGCCACATCCTGGCGGATCTTCTTCCCCGTCACGGCGCTGACGATGCAGGCGAGGATGGCCGTGCCTGCGCTCGGCCCGTCGATGTTGCCGCCGCCGATGACGTTGATATGCACATCGTAGTCGTGGATATCCTTGCCCGTGAGCTGGCGCATGACGGACGCCGCGTTGAAGACGGAGTCCTTGGCCATGCTGCCGGCCGTCTCGTTGAAGCGCACCATGCCCTTGCCCTTCTCTCGCGCAGGGAAGGCCACGGCCTCGATCTCGATGACGGAGCCGAGGAAGCCCGCGACGCCGAGGCCGAAGATGTGGCCCTGCACGGCCGTGTGGCGCGCCTTGCGCGTGACGAACTGATAGAGGCGCGAGACTTGCGCGACCTCGTAGACGGCCTCGCGGCCGATCGTGAGTCCTGCCATCTCTCCATTCGCCTTCTCGAGCGCGAGGCTGTAGGCGTCGGCGAGGATGTTGATGGCCTTGCGCCCCTCCGTCGTATACTCGGAGATCAGCGCCGCCACGCCCGGCTCGAGCGCGACCTCGAGCTTCGCCGCCGCATTCTGCACGATGGTCTCGATGTGCTTCGGCGTCAGCGGCTCGAAGTAGATCTCGGCGCAGCGCGAGCGCAGGGCGGGGTTGATGTGACCGGCGTCGCGCGTCGTCGCGCCGATCAGCACGAAATCAGCCGGCGCGCCCTCCTCGAAGAGCTTGCGGATGTAGGGCGGCACCTTGGGGTCAGTCGGGTCGTAGTAGGCCGACTCGAAGTAGGCGCGCTTGTCCTCGAGGACCTTCAGAAGCTTGTTCTGCAGCATCTCGTCCATCTCGCCGATCTCGTCGATGAAGAGGATGCCGCCGTGCGCCTCTGTGACGAGGCCCGGCTTCGGCTCGGGGATGCCGCTGTCCGCAAGCGTTCTCTGCGCGCCCTGGTAGATGGGGTCGTGGACAGAGCCCAGGAGCGGATTCGTGATGTCGCGCGGGTCCCAGCGCAATGTCGTGCCGTCCGTCTCGATGAACGGCGCATCCTCACGGAACGGCGAAGACGGCTTCTTGCACGCGGCCTCGAGCACGAGGCGCGCGGCCGTCGTCTTGCCGACGCCTGGCGGCCCGTAGAGCAGGAGATGCTGCGGGTACGGCGAGGAGAGCTTGGCGAGCAGCGATTTCACGGCGCGCTCCTGCCCGACGATCTCGCTGAAGTCGCGCGGGCGCAAAAGTTCCATGACCGACTGCGTCAGGTGGATACTGTCGAGCTGCTCGAGCTTCTTGCGCTTCTCGACGTCCTGCGGCGATTCCGCATCAGGCTTCTCCTCCTTGATGACCTGCTTGCGGATGTCGTCGACGTAGTCCTGGTGCTCCTGCTCAAGCTTCTCGTTGACCTTCTTCTCGATGCGGTCCTCGATATCCTTGCGCGCGCGCTTCTCGGCGATGCGCTCCGTCAGACGCTGGAGCACCTCTGGCAGGTCCTCCTCGCGCGGGGCGGGATGCAGGAGCGGATCCTCGTCGAGGATGCGCTGCAGGGCCAGCACGCGCTCGCAGCGCCCCGAGGAGCGCAGGAGATTCATCGCGTTCATGCGGCCGGCCTGTATGACGAGCGAATCCGTGCCGATGAGGTCGATGAGCGCCTGGTAGAGCGCGTCGATCTCGCGGTCGATTGGCAGCACCTCCGGCTCTGCGGGCGGCGCCACTTCCTTCTGCTCATCGCGGTGAAAAAAACGATTAAAAAAGGACATATTCCCTCCTCTGTCTGCTATCTGGAATCAAAAAGCCCCCTCTTGCGAGGAGGCTTCTTCTGTGTCAATCACTCTGCGACGACGCTGACCTTGATCTTGCTCGTGACAGACGGATGAACCTTGATGACCGCCTCATAGACGCCGGTGCCCGTCACTTCACCCTGGATGGTGATCTTGCGCTTGTCGATGTCAATGTGCTGCTTCTTGAGCGCATCCGAGACATCCTTGCCCGTCACGCTGCCGAAGAGCTTGCCGCCGTCGCCGATGCGGACCGGGATCTTGACCTCGACCTTCTCGAGCTGCTTGGCCATGAGCTTGGCCTCGTCAGCTGCCATGGCCTCCTTGCGGGCCTTGGAGCCTGCCTGGGCATTGGCTACATTGAGGTTCTGCGACGTGGCCGGCACTGCTGCCTTGCGCGGCAGCAGGAAGTTGCGGCCGTAGCCCTCCGATACCTCTACGATATCGCCCTTCTTGCCGAGTTTCTTAACGTCCTGCTGTAAGATTACTTTCATCTTGATCATTCTCCTCTATGTACTTCTTGGCAATCTCGATTGCCTGTTGTTTGATATCTTCTACATCGCCGCCCTTGACCTGAGCGCCGGCGACGTTCTGGTGGCCGCCGCCGCCGAAGGCCTCCATGATGACCTGGACATTGAGCTCGCCCGTCGAGCGCGCGCTGATGCCCACCGTGTCCTCCGTGAGCTGGAAGACGACGATGCTCATGCGCACGTTCTCGATGCGCAGCAGCGAATCGGCGGCCTGCGCCGCGATGACCTGGCCATTCGAGATGAGCTCGGGGCATGTCGAGACGATGAGGCCGCCCTCGTAGAATTCCGACCGGGCCTCCGCCTTCGCGAGTGCAACGGTCGTCTCATAATCCGTGCGGAAGAGGTGGCGGACCATGACGGGATCGGCACCGCTGCGCCGCAGGTAGGCCGCAGCGTCGAAGGTGCGCACGCCCGTCTGCACGGCGAAGTTCTTCGTGTCGACGACGATGCCGGAGTAGAGCGCTGTCGCCTCGACGCGCGAGAGCACGAGGTCGTCGCCGAAGTACATCAAGAGCTCTGTGACGAGCTCGCTCGACGAGCTCGAAGCCGGCTCGATGTAGACGAGTAGCGGGTTCTTGATGAAGTGCTCGCTGCGGCGGTGGTGGTCGATGACGATGACGCGCGGGATGCGCTCCAAGAGCGCCGGCGCCGCGACGAGGTGCGGGATGTGCGTGTCAGCGACGACGAGCACGGGATTGAGTGCCGACATGCCCGCTAGATCGTCCGCGTGCACGATGATGTCCCGGTACTCCTCGTTGTCCTTGAGGATGTCCTCGAACTTGCCGATGCCCTCGTTCATGTCAGACAGCACGATCTTGACGGGCTTGCCGAGCTGGCGGGCCATCTTGGCCACGCCCATCGAGGCGCCGAAGCAGTCGAAGTCCTCATTGTGGTGGCCCATGACGTAGACGGCATCGGCCCCCTCCATGATCTCGCGGATGGCGTGCGCGACGACGCGCGCCTTGACGCGTGTGTGCTTCTCCACAGCCTTGGCGCGGCCGCCGAAGAACTGCGTCTTGCCGCCGATCTGCACGGCGACCTGGTCGCCGCCGCGGCCGAGCGCGAGGTCGAGCCCCGCCTGGGCCTGCGTGCCGAGGTCGGCCATGCTCTGGCAGTCCGCCACCGCCACGCCCATCGAAAGCGTGACGGGCAGGCGGTTCGCGCTGTGGAGCTGCCGGACCTTGTCGAGGATGTCGAAGCGAGCCGCGATGGCCTTGTCGAGCCCCTTGCGCTCGAGGATGACGACGTAGAGGTCATCTGACACGCGCCGCATGAAGCCGCCGAGGCTCTTCATCCAGGTGTCGAGCTGCTGGTTGACCGAGAGCAGGAGCGCCGTGCGAGCCGCCTCGTCGAGCCCCTGGATGACCTCATCGTAGTTGTCGATCTGGATGTAGGCGAGAACGGTGCGACTGAGCTTGTACGAGCTGCGCAGCGTCTCGAAGCCCGTGATGTCCTGCACGTAGAGCGCCATCAAGGGCGCCTGGTGCGGCGGCACGGGCACAGGCCGGTAGCGGACCTGATAGTAGCGGTCCTCGTTGGCAAAGACGTACTCGCCGACCGTGCCCCAGACGGGACCGATGATGACGGCGGGCCAGATATCCTTGACATCCGTGTCCTGCTCCGGCTTCTTGCCGGCGTACTCCGCCATACGCTCATTGCACCACTGGATGCGCCCCTCCTGATTGACGATCAGGATGCCCTGCGGCAGGTCCTCGATGGCGTAGTTCATCATCTCATTGAGGTTGCGCACGACATTGCGGCAGTAGCGCTCAAAGCGGCGCGACCTGTCGTGGCAGCGCTCCTTCACGAAGAACGCCAGGCAGAGCCAGATGACAAAGGCGATCGCAGCGATGAAATAGTTGTAGCAAGACAGGATGCCGATGAGCATCAGTATTACGAACAGATGTATCGAAAGATCGATCCATGCCGAGAGATTCCGCGGCATTGTTTCACCTCATTCCAAATTATGCGGATATGCCTGCTGTCAGCTCTTCTTCTGGCCGAAGCGGCGCCGATAGTCGAACAGCATATCGAAAAGGCCCGTGAAGGCCAGGATCTGCATGAGGACACCGCCCAGCAGCACGAAAGCGTAGAGGCAGATGCGCATGACCTTGCCCACGCGGAAGCGGTCCATCACATAGCTCATCAGCGAGAGCCCCTGAATGACACCGGCGCCCATCGCCACCATGTTGAGGTTGAAGGCCGCCTGGTAGAGCGGCTGGATCTCGCGTGAGCCGCCCCAGTAGATGCCGACGAGCGCGAAGCCGAGCAGGTACAGGAAGAACTGTGGCAAACGCCACTCCGCAAAGGGCGGCAGCTGCGGCACTGACTCGCCGAGCCGGCGCAGCACGCGGCTGCCGACGATGTAGGCGACGGCCGCGTCGAGCAGGCCCATGACGCCGACGACGAACGGCAGCAGCAGATTGAGGTACGTCAGCGCCTCCTGCACCTGCGCGCGACTCGCCTCGATAGCTGCCTTGTCCATGCCCATCTGCTCATAGACAGCAAACGTCTCGTCAAAGCTCTGCTGCATGACGTCCATCTGCATGTTGAGCGGGTTGACCGATGTCAAGAGAAACAGCAGTCCGAACGTCAGGAGCTTGCCGGCGACCGACGCGACGAGCGTCGTGCCGAAGGCCTGCGCACCGGACCACCTGCGCCTGAAGGCGTAGCCGAGCACGAGGCCAGTCGGCCCGAAGGACAGGACCATGCGCAGCGAGATGGTCGGCTCGATGAGCAGCGCCATGATGACACCCGAGACGAGGACGGCCATCGCGCCCCAGCGCAGGCCGTGGCGCACGACGAGCACGGTGACGGGAATGGCCCAGACGAGCGAGGCCACGACACCGACCACGGGCAGGTAGACTGCCGCTAGGGCCAGGATGACCGTCAGCGCCGACAAGAGACCACTCTCTGTGAGCGGCGTGATTCTATGTAAAGTCATGTCTTCATCCTTTCAAAACTAAGACTATTCTTCATTATATCAGAAGAACCGGTTCCTGTCTTGCCAGCAGGTACTAAAGCATCTGCCCCTAGCAAAAAGGCCCCGCGCTGCTGCGCGAGGTCTTTCCATGGCAATATACTGCTTTGACCGGTCACTGTGCCTGCGTTGTCACGACGCCGTAGAGCGTCGTATCGGCCTTTGTCTGGATGTAGAGCTCCGTGCCGGCCGGCAGGCGGACATCCTTGCCGTGCACGAAGGCACCGGCCACGATGCCGACAGGACCGAGGACGGCGATGCCCGCGAGGCTTGCACCGGCGGCCATCGCGAGGCTCTTCATCTCTTTCTTGGCCGCTTCGCCGACGTGCGTGTCGACGTAAGTGCCATCAATCGACTTCGTCTTGTTGAAGTCGATGTTGACCTCTGCATTGCGGCCGAAGTTGCGCGCCTGCTTGACCTTCGTCACTGTGCCCTCGCCCGGCAGCCCCTTGGCGAAAACGAGCTTGCCGTTGACGATGACATCGTCTGCGACCTTGTAGCGGATCGTGTCGCCGACCTTGAGGTTGTCCGAGTCGACCGGCGTGACGAGCGCAATCTTGACGAGCGTATCAGCCGGCACGCGCACCTGGTCGAGCGGAAGGACGGCCGTGCCGAACGATGCCTTCGAGAGCGCCGTGAGGCGCTGCTTGTAGGTGCCCGTCCCCGTCTTGCCCATCATGCTCATCTCGAGGTCCGCCATGCGGGAATCGACAGGTTCCATGCTGACCTCGTGGCCGATATTCCACTCGACGGCATTGAGATCGGCGAGCAGCGACGGCTTCGTGCTGTTCGTGTAGACTTCGTTGTAGATAGCGTTGACGCGCGCCATCATGCTGCCGCTGCGGTGCGAGCCGTCGTAGTCCTTCTCGATCTTGTTGATGCGGTCGACGAGCGCACCCGTCTGGATGGTACCGTATGTGTCCTTCTCGATCGCGCCGAGTTTGTCCTGGACCGTCTCCGGTGTCGCGGCCGCCGTGATGCCCATCGACGAGACGAAGAATACAGCGCTCATGACGGCGCTGACGAGCTTGCGGAATTTCATATATCGTTCCCCCTTGACCCGTATTGTCGGGATTCTCCCGGCATTCTGTCTTTGAATGTTGCCTATGTCTATTATTTTGGCATAGATCCTTGGAAATAGCAAGGAAAGCCGCTCATCCTTTTTGGTGGGCGCCCTCGGCCTGCGATTCCTCGTAGAGGCTGACCTTCGTCTCGACGTCATGGTAGCCGGCCGGCTCCGGGTGGATCATGATGTCGAACGTGCCGAGCTCCTCGCGGATGAGCTGCTCGAGTTCATCGCAGATTGCGTGGACCTGTGAGAGATGCATGTTCCCGTCGAACAGCACGTGCACGTCCAGGAGCTTGTAGGAGCCCGAACGGCGCGTCCTGAGGCAGTGGCAGCCCTTGACTTCGGGCACGCTCTCGATGATCTTGCGGATGCGCAGTTCTTCTTCCTCCGGCAGGCTCGCGTCTGTGAGCTGCATCGTCGACTCGACAATCATGCGCCAGCCCGCGCGGAAGATGATGCCGGCGACGAAGATGGCGATGACCGGATCAAGCCAGGCCCAGCCCGTGACCTGCATGAGCACGAGGCCCGTCAGGACGCCGACGGATGTCCAGATGTCCGCGCGCAGGTGTAGACCGTCGGCCTCGAGTGCCTGCGAGCCCGTCTTCTTCGCCACGACAATGAGGCGGTGCGAGACGAAAAAGTTGATGACGATCGAGATGACCATGATCGCGATGCCGTAGCTCAAGAACTCCGGCACGGCCGACGCATGGAACTTGTCCACGGCCTCGTAGACGATGCCGAGCGCGGCCGCCACGATGAGCACAGCCTCGACAGCCGCCGAAAGGTTCTCGTACTTGCCGTGGCCATAGTCGTGCTCCACGTCAGGCGGCGTCACCGACTTGCGCACGGCCCAGAAGGCGATGAGCGCGGCGATGAGGTCGACGCCTGAATGGAGCGCCTCCGAGATCAGGCTGACCGCGCCGACGTAGATGCCGACGATGAGTTTGAGGACGACGAGCGTCGTATTCGAGATGATGGACAAGTAAGCTGTCCGCTGCTTCAAGGCAGCATTCCTTGACATGAATATGCCCCCTAAAAAAATCGTTGTGGTATTCCGAGAAAAAGCTGGACAAAGCAGATCTGCCCCGCTATAATGAGTCTGTCGAGCGATCGACATACTCAAAAGCACTTATATTTCATATGTTTTCTTGCTTTTGGACGCGCGAGCGTCTTTTTTTTTGCCGTTTTTGCAGAAAGAGCCTGCCCCCCTGAGGGGCAAGCTCTTTTTATTTCCTTGTCATTCACTGCCTGAAGCATTCGCTGTCATGACGAACTGCACGATCTCATTCATCGGGGAGGTCGCGAGGTAGGGCCTCGCTGGCTCTGCCTGGTCGCTCGACTGGAGGACGTCCTTCGTGTCGTAGCGCTGCACCTCCGAGGCGAAGATCTGATATGTCCTCTTCGCGGGGTCGAACTGCATCAGGTAGATGTAGCGGCGGTTGAGGTCGGCCCGTATGACGGCGACGCGCGCCGTCCAGAGCGTCTTCTGCACGTCGTTCTCTACGACCTGATCCGAGGAGATCGAATCCGTGTCGACGTAATACCCAGTCGAGCCATTCGCATCGACAAACTGCATGTTCTCGGCGTAGGCGCGGCTCATGAACACCATCAGGCAGACGGCCAGCAGACAACCGATCTTGCGGATTCCCATCCCTTCATCGTCCTTTCTTCATCCCCATCACGGAGACCTATTGCAAGCAGGATTCACTATCTTTCTTATTATAGGAAAATCCGCCTGCATCGTCAAGCACTCTGGATTGCGTCAGCAGATGCGCGGCACGAGGTTGCCGAGCGGCATGTCGACGATGCGGATACCGCCGATGGCCGTGCGCAGGCCGACCTGTCCCGGCGCCTCGGCCGTGACCTCGCCGATGAGGCAGGCGTCCTTGCCATAGGGGTTCTCGCGCATGACGGCGAGGACCTCATCGGCCTCCTCCGCCGGCACGAAGGCAATGCACTTGCCCTCGTTGGCGAGGTAGAGCGGATCAAAGCCCAGGATGTCGCAGACACCGCGGACCTCCTCGCGGATGGGCAGCGCGTCCTCGTCGATGAGGACGCCGCAGTGCGAGGCCTCCGCGATCTCGTTGAGCACGGCCGCCACGCCGCCGCGCGTCGGATCGCGCAGCACGGCGATGTCCGGCGCGGCTTCGAGCATGGCGCGCGTCAGCGAATTCAAGGGCGCGCAGTCCGTCTTGATGGTATCCGGCAGCTCGAGGCCGTGACGGCCGGCGAGCACTGTCGCCGCATGGTCGCCGATGAAGCCGGAGAGCAGGACCTTCATGCCGGGCTTCACGTGATGCGGCGAGATGGAAGTGCCCGGGATGATGTCGCCGATGCCGGCCGTGTTGATGAAGATGCCGTCGGCCTTGCCGCGCTCGACGACCTTCGTGTCGCCCGTGACAATCGCGACACCGGCCTCCTCGGCCATCTCGCGCATCGTGTGCGCGATCTTGCGCAGGTCCTCGATGAGAAAGCCCTCCTCGAGGATCATGCCGACCGAGATGTAGCGCGGCACAGCGCCCGTCATCGAGAGGTCGTTGACCGTGCCGCAGATGGCCAGCTTGCCGATATTGCCGCCGTTGAAGAACAGCGGCTGCACGACGTAAGAATCCGTCGTGAAGGCGACCTTGCCGCTCATCGCCACGGTCGCGCCATCGTGCAGTTCATTGAGGTACGGGTTTGAGAACTCCGGCAGGATGACCTCCTGCATGAGTTCCTGACTCATTTTGCCACCGGCGCCGTGCGCCATCGTAATGCGTTCATCTGCCATATGAAAATCTCCCCTGACCGTATTTATACCAAGCAGCGCAGACACCCTCGACCGATACCATGCAGGGGCCGATGGCGTGCGTCGGCACGCATGCCTTGCCGAAGAGCGGGCATTCCTTCGGCGTCACGATGCCGCGCAGCACCTCGCCGCAGCGGCAGCCCGGCTTGTTCTTGCCCATCGGCACGTCGAGCGGCAGCAGCCGCTCGATGTCGTAATCTTTGAAGGCCTCGCGCATGCGCAGGCCTGACAGCGGGATGACCCCGATGCCGCGCCAGGCCGCATCAGCCGGCTCGTAGACGAGGTCCGTCGCGTGCTTGGCGGCGGGGCTGCCACCCGCGTGCACGACACTGCCGTACTCGTTCTCGATGCGCGCCGCGCCCTCCGTCACCTGCTTCATCAAGCGGTAGAGTGAGCGCAGGATCTGCAGCGGCTCGAAGCCCGTGACAACGCCCGGCATGTGATATTCCTCGGTGAGGAACTGGAAGACCTCCGTGCCCGTGATGACGGAAACGTGACCCGGCAGGATGAAGCCGTCGACGCGGACATCGGGGTCATCGAGCAGCGCACGCAGTGCTGGCGGCACGAGCTTCTGGGCTGACAGCATGTAGAGGTTGACGATGCCCTGCTGCTTGGCAGCCAGCACCGTCGCAGCAGCCGTCGGCGCCGTCGTCTCGAAGCCGACGGCGAGGAAGATGACTTTCTTTTCGGGATTGTCCTTCGCCACCTGGATGCTGTCGAGCGGCGAGTAGACGATGCGGATGTCCGCTCCCTCTGCCTTGGCCTCCATGAGGCTCGACTTCGAGCCCGGCACCTTGAGCATGTCGCCGAACGTCGTGATGATGGTATCCGAGCGCTTGGCGTAGGCGATGGCCTTGTCCATGTAGTCGTCCGGCGTCACGCAGACGGGGCAGCCAGGGCCCGAGACGAGCTCGACATTCTCAGGGAGCATCTGGCGCAGGCCCGCGCGGAAGATTGCTACCGTGTGCGTGCCGCAGACTTCCATGAAGCGCAGCTTGTGATCTGCACCCTCAGCCATGCGGCCAATCTCTGCGACGAGGCGCTTGGCGAGCTCGCGCTCTTCTTCTTTTGTCATAGCTGTCATATCTCCGTGCCACCTGCTTCTTCTGCGATGCCGGTGACCGTGCGCGGCGCGCCGTTCATCTCGGCGAGCAGTGCGTTCGTCTCGGCGACTTCTTCTTCCGTGACCTTCTGTATGGCAAAGCCGGCATGCACGAGCACATAGTCGCCGACCTGCGTCTCCGGCAGCAGCATCAGGCTGATATCGCGCGTCACGCCCGAGATATCCACCTTGCCCACTGCGTCATGGATCTCCTTCACCTTAGCAGGAACTGCCAAACACATATCGTTACCTCCATCTCATTTCATCTCTTCGCGGACACATTCCTCGGCGACGACACCGTAGTCGAGCGAGCGGCCCGCTTCTTTCTCGTTCGCCTCGATGCCCCACTCCTTGAGCACATCGATGGCTTCCTGCGCGATGAGCGGCAGGAGTTTCTTCATCTCAGGGCTGAGCTCCACGCCCGCCTCGAGGTCATACGGCTGTGCGCCGAGCACGACGACCTCCGGGATCTTGCGGCCCGTGACCGTCAGGAGCGCGAGGACGTCCTGGATGCCGACCTCATGCGCGCTGAGCTTGTCCTGGAAGTGCGCCATGATATCGTCGTTGTGGAAGTGGAAGCGCGTGCCGGGCGCCTGCCCGCCGTTTATGGAGTCGATGACGAGCAGCTTCTTCGTGCCCGTCACGTACTGCGTGAGCTCGATGCCGAGCGTGCCGCCGTCGATGACCTGCACCGACTCGGGGAAGTCGTAGTGCGCATCGAGGTATTCTGCGACGCGCACGCCGAAGCCCTCGTCGCGCAGGATGACATTGCCGACGCCGAGGATCGTGACCTCAGCCGGATGGAGCACATCGTCCATGCGCGGGTCCACCGCGCTGTCATTGCCAAATACATCTGCCATGTCATTTCCCCTTCTTCTGCTTCGCCGCGACGCGGCCGAGCAGCCAATCACACCACGCATCAAGCCCCTGGTCCTTCGTGCACGAGACCTCGATGACATCCATGCCCGGATGGAGCGTCGTGATATCCTCCTTGGCCGCCGCCATGTCAAAGTTGCAGTAAGGCAAGAGGTCTGCCTTGTTGAGCAGCGCGATGGCCGACTCCTTGAAGATCAGCGGGTACTTCATCGGCTTGTCATCGCCCTCCGTAATGGAGAGCACGACACCCTTGTCGTCCTCGCCGACAGCGAATTCAGCCGGGCAGACGAGGTTGCCCACATTCTCGACGACGAGCAGGTCGAGGTCCAGAAGGTCGAGCTTCTGCGCGACCTTCTGGACCATCGGCGCGTCGAGGTGGCAGCCTCCAGCCGTGTTGATCTGGATGACCGGCACGCCGTGCTTCTCGATGCGATCCGCATCCTTGCTCGTGAAGAGGTCGCCCTCGATGACAGCCATCTTGAGCTTGTCCTTGAGCTTCTCCATCGTCTTCTCGAGCACAGACGTCTTGCCGGCGCCCGGCGAGCCCATGAGGTTGATGACATACACATTCTTCTCCGCAAACAGCGCCTGGTTCTCAGCCGCCACGCGGTCATTCTCACCTAAGATATTCTTCATGACCTGGATCTCAGCCATTCAATCCACCTCCAGATATTCTACCTGCATCTCGCGTCCCGATACGATCTTGAGGACGCCGTCCTTGCACTCCGGGCACCAGAAATCGTAGTGCTCGATGCGGAAGTCCTTCCCGCACTTCGTGCAGCGGCCGACGAGCGGCACGTGCTTGACCTTGATCTCGGCCCCCTCCGCGAGCGTCCCCTTCGCAATCATATCGAACGAGAACGTCAGGGAGTCGACGACAACGCCCGACATATCGCCGATCAGGAGACCGATCTCGCGGATGCACTTCGCATCGTTCTTCTTTGCGTAGTCGAGGGCAATGTCGAGCACGCCCTCGGCAATCGCCATTTCATGCATGATACTCCTCCATCAAAAAACGCCTTCCCCGCCATCTTACCTGACAGCCGGGAAGGCGTTCCATCAAATCACCGGTCGATTATAACGCGGCTTCGAGATTACGTGCCTGCAGGACACCGAGGATGTCCATGAGCTTCGTCTTTGCGGGACTGTAATCCACCGTCGTCTCACCGTCGTGCGCATGGATGTGGACGAAGAGCACGCCCGGCAGGCCGAGCAGCGCCTTCTCTACTTCCTTCGCACTCTCTTCTGTATAGCCTTTGACTGTGAACTGGAGACGCGTATTGCCGTTCGTCTCACCGCAGCCACATTCTTTACACATTGCTACAGCACTCCTTTGTCAATCCTTCTTCTTGGACTTCGGGCCCTCTTCATTGATCTCCGGGGCATCGAGCGGTACGTGCTCGAGGAACTTCACGCCGGAGAACATCGAGGATGCCTCGCCCTCTGCTTCCATGAGGTCTGCGCGCAGGACCATGTAGACATGGCCGATGGCGAAGACGATGATGAGCCAGGCAACGATGTGGTGCACCCAGTGCGTGACCATCTCGCCGCCGAGCACGACATTGACCCAGCCAAAGAGCATGCCACCGATGTTGTTCGGCTCCGTCATGTAGTACATGGCAAAGCCCGTGAGGATCTCGATGAGAACCATCACGTAGAGGCCGACGTACGACGTGCGTGCCAGCGGGTTGCGCAGGTACGGGTCGTGGCCCGGCTTCAGCAGCATGTAGTGCAGGGCGACGTCAATCGTATCGCGGTAGAAGTGGCCCTTCCAGACGCGCGGGAAGAGACGGTCACCCGGATAGCGGATGTAGCCGTAGATGCGCAGGATGAACGCTGCGCAGAACGTAAAGGCCGCGATGAAGTGTATATTCCTTACCCAGTCCATGGACATGGATGTGTACGTCGGCTCAATGCCCATCACAGTCACCGGCTTCGTGATCAGAAGGCCGGTGATGAACAGCGTGACAATCGACAGCACCATGATCCAATGGAAGATCCGCAGAAACGGACTGAACAGGTAGTAGACTTTCCGTTTTTCTTCTTTCATTCTACTATTCCTTTCCTTTCCACCAGGACCCCGGCTCACTTCTCAACGCGCGTGCCAGAGTACGGGTCCGTCGTGATGACATTGATCTTCTCGCCCTTCGCATTGAACATGTGCGTAGCGCAGGCCATGCACGGGTCAAAGGAGCGGACAACCTTGACGATCTCAAGCGGCTTGTCTGCGATCTTGACCTGCGTGTCCATCATGGCCTTCTCGTAAGCGCCGTGGCCAGCTTCGTCGTCGCGCGGGCATGCATTCCAGGTCGTCGGGACGACAGCCTGATAGTTGTCCGTCTTGCCGTCCTTGATGACGATGTAATGCGAGAGCGCACCGCGCGGAGCCTCGTAGAGGCCGACGCCCTTGGCCGTCTTCGGCCACGTCGACGGATCCCACTTCTCCATGTTGGCCGTCTTCGTGTCGCCCGACTTGATGTTGGCGATGAGCTTGTCGAAGAAGAACTTGTTGATCTCTGCATTGAGCTGGCAGTCGAGACCGCGGGCAGCCGTGCGGCCGACCATCGTCGGGAGCCAGACCTCCGGTGCGAGGCCGAGGACCTTCGATACGGCGTCGATCTGATCGAGCATCATCTTCTCAGCCCAGGTCGGCTCGCCGAGCATGCCCTTCTTGGCCTTCGTGTAGATGATGATGTAGCGGGCCAGAGGACCGACCTCGCAGAGCTTGCCGCGCCATTTCGGCGTCTTGAGCCAGGAGTACTTGCCCTGTTCGTTGAGTGCCTTCCAATCCGTCGGCGTGCCTTCCTTCGGTGCCGTGAACTTCGGTGCCGTCACGCCGTCCCACGGGTTGCGGTCGTGCTCACCGTCTGCCGGGTACTCGTACCACGAATGCTCGACGCCTTCCGTGAAGACTTCCGGCTGCGTGAGATCTTCTGCGTCGATCTCATAGACCTTCGCTGCATCGATGCCCTTGCCGAAGTCCTCGACAACGCCGTTCGTGCGGACCAGCAGGTTCTTGAAGAAATCGCCATTTGCCGTGCCGGAGAACGGCTCGATCGGATAGGAGCCGTAGCCGAGCACGCGCTCCTTGGCGAGTCCGCCGCCGTCGACGCGGCCAGCCTTGACGTAGGCGGCGCCGATGGCGAGGACGTCGGGGATGTAGAAGTTGTTGACGAGCGTGCGGCCGAGGTTGATCGCGCGGTCGACGATGCCGAGGCGGGCCGTGTTGACCGGCGAGTTGCCATCCTCGAGCGAGATGGAGCAAGGCATGCCGCCGACGCAGTAATGCGGATGCGGGTTCTTGCCGCCGAAGATGACCTGCGGCGTGACGAGATCGCGGTGCTTGTCGAGCATCTCGAGGTAATGTGCAATCGCCATGAGATGAACCTCAGGCGGCAGCAGCTTGTAATCCGGATGATCCCACCAGTTGGCCGAGAAGATGCCGAGCTGGCCGCTCTCGACGATGGCCTGGACCTTGTTCTTGATCTCAGCGAAGTACTGCGGCGTAGCAGCTGGGAACGCATGGTCGTATGCTTCCGTCACCGAGGTGCCCGGTGCGCTGAACGGCAGCTTGTAGGCATTGAGCGCTGCGACCTGCAGGTTGGCCGTCGCGACAGGGTCAGCGGCGAGCGCCTCGACCGGGCTGACCCAGTCGAGTGCATGCAGGTGGTAGAAGTGGACGATGTGGTCCTGTACCGTCAGCGTCGCAGCCATGATGTTGCGGATGTAGTTGGCGTTCTTCGGGATCTTGATGCCGAGCGCATCCTCGACAGCGCGCAGGGAGCCCAGGGCGTGTGCACTCGTGCAGACGCCGCAGATGCGCTGGATGTATGCCCAGGCATCACGCGGGTCGCGGTCCTTCATGACGAGCTCGAGGCCGCGCCATGCCGTACCAGACGAAAGCGCATCCGTTACCTTGCCCGAACCTTCATCGACCTGCACCTCAACGCGCAGATGGCCTTCAATTCTTGTGATTGGATCTACTACTACGTGTTTCATTTATTCACCTGCTCCCCGTTCTCTTCTTCCTTAGCTGCATCGCGTTTCTTCTTCTGGATGACGCTGGCTGCGCCGTGTGCTGCGACACCGACAGCCGTGACGCCGGCGATGGCTGCGCCAATCTTATCGACGTCGCCGATCGGCTGGCCGAACTTCGGCAGGCGCTCGCTCATCTTACCCTCATCCCAGAAATGCGCATTCGAGCAGCCGATGCACGGTGCACCGGACTGGATCGGATAGCTCATGCCCTGGAACCAGCGCATGTTGCCGCAGGAGTTGTACGTCTCCGGGCCGCGGCAGCCGAGCTTGTAGAGGCACCAGCCTGCCTTCGAGCCTTCATCGTCGTAGCTCTCAGCGAACATGCCGGCATCGAAGAACGGACGGCGGTAGCACGTATCATGGATGCGGTTGCCGTAGAACTGCTTCGGACGGCCCTCGCCATCGAGCGGCGGTACCGTGCCGAAGAGAGCGACGTGCATGATGACACCCGTCATGACTTCCGGGATTGGCGGGCAGCCCGGCACATTGACGACCGGCGTCTTGCCCGTGAAGTTCGTGATGCCCGAAGAACCCGTCGGGTTCGGGTTGGCGGCCTGGATGCCGCCCGAAACAGCGCAGGTGCCGTAAGCGATGACAGCTGCGGCATTCTCAGCAGCGCGCTGCAGCGTATGCGTGAACGGATGACCGCCGCTCATGCAGTAGACGCCGTTGTCCTTCGTGCAGGCAGCGCCTTCGACGGCCAGGATGTACTGGCCCTTGTACTTCTGGATGGTTTCCTCGAGATGGGCCTCGAACGGCTCGCCGCTGGCAGCGGAAAGCAGATGATCGTATTCGAGTGCGACCTGGCTCAGGATGACATCTGAAGCGTACGGAGAACCGGAACGGATGAAGGACTCATCGCAGCCCGTGCATTCGTGTCCGTGGATCCAGATGACGACTGGAAGCGGCTTCTTCTCGGCAGCCTCGACGACCTTCTCGAGCTTGTCCGTGCTCAGGCCCATCAGAGACGTCAGTGCAACACAGCCCTTGACGAAGCTGCGGCGGCTCATGCCTTTTCTGAGATATACATCCCACATACTCTCCCGTTTGTCCACTTTGTTACCTCCTCATGTAATCCTTGCGGATCGTGTGCGACTCCTTTGGCAACGGCGGCTCGTTTCCGTTACAGGCAGAAGGCAGACGCGTTATTGTGGCTTCTCATTTCATTATACGCTGAATAGAGTAAAATATCTATATCTATTCTCCTATCAATTCATTATAAATTTTATTGATGATTGGAATACAATAGATTGAATAAATAAAGAAATAAATAGAGGTTATCTAACGTATAATTACTGGGTCGACTACGTTTCTGTTCGCTGTAAAAAGGCAGATTTCCTGCTGTTTATTCTTGATTCTTCCGCCTTTACCATTCCTTTTCAGAATCGATGTGATATATATTTCGAATCATCATAAAAAAACTTGAAATATGGAATAAAACGCGCTATACTGGAATACGTCTTGGGGACGTAGCTCAGCTGGGAGAGCGTTCGGTTCGCATCCGAGAGGTCGAGGGTTCAATCCCCTTCGTCTCCACCAAGTAGAATATCGAGCAGGCATATGCCTGCTTTTTTTGTGCCCTGCATTATATGTAACTATTGACTTTACAATTAGCACGTGCTATGCTTGACTCAGTAAGGATTTGACAGAACCTTTTAGCATTTACTATTCAGAAAGGATGATCATCATGACGAAGGAAGAAGTATTGCAGCATGTACAGGGCGTCATCGACGCGCCGAGCGCCTACGCAGGTCTCAAGGAAGTCGCCAAGGACTACCTCGCTTCTGTCGGCAAGGCAGACGAGAAGGAAAAGGCAGAGAAACTCATCGCCGCCCTGAAGGAATGCGTCGAAGGCATCGACGACGTCCTGCCGTTCTTCGCCTCTGACAAGGCAAAAGAGCTCTTCGGCGAGGAGCAGGCAGCAGCCATGCTCAAGAAGGGCCAGGAAGTCAAGGCCGCCGGCGGCGACACCTGCTTCTGCCCGGCCTGCACCAACGGCAAATTCGTGCTCGACCATCAGGATCTGCTGCTCGGTTGATATCTCAATAAGGGCGGGGGCATGTATTTCGGCTTCGTCGCTCCGTTGAATGCGCCCCATGACAGGATGCCAATGTCAAGCTGTTTCGCCGCCTACCGCGGCGCTTTGACATCGGCTTATTAAGAGACTGACGGAGTGGGGCGCAGCCCTGCGGGCGGTCACTTCGCTCCTGCAGGCGAAATACATGCCCCCTCCCTCAGATACGCTTCGGGAACGAGACGTACCTAGGACAGGTTCTCGGCACCCTCGCCCCCTTGCAAAACTTCCTAACACTGCCCTAACAACGTCCCACACGCCCCACAACTTCACATGCAAAAAAGCTGCTGCATCATCGGGTGCAGCAGCTTTTTTATGCTTATTATGAGTTTGTCAGTCCTTGAAGACGCTCATGTCGAGGCTCGTGAAGCCCTGGAGGAATTCCTGGACTTTTGCGGCGATCTCGGCGACGCCGCCCTTCTTGCGGCTCTCGATGTTGAGCGGCATCTGCGGGTCGTGCAGGCTCATGCGCAGCAGGGCCCAGCCATTCGGGAAGACGAGGCGCACGCCTTCATACGATGGCTTGGCTGCGTGTACGCCGGCCTCAGCGGCACGCTCTTCGAATGCCTTGAGCACGTTCGCACCGTAGCCGCGGAAATCCTCTTCGCCCATGATCTTCATGCGGTACTCGCGGCTCTCGACGGGCTCGCCGAGCTTCTTGACGAGGTCTGCGAGATGGCGTCCCTGTGCCTTGGCCTTGGCGGCGGCAATCAGGAGCTTGACGGCCAGGTAGGCGCCGTCATCGAGGTAGTAGTTCTCGGAGAGGGCGCCGTGGCCGCTCGTCTCGATGGCCAGCGGCGAGACGGTGCCTTCCTTGTTGAGGCGGATGCACTCGTCGATGACGTTCTTGTAGCCGCGCTTGAAGCGCAGATGGCGCAGGCCGAGCTCGCCCTGCAGGAATTCGGTGAGCTCGTCGCTCGTGACAGAGTCCGTGACGATCGTGCTGCCCGGATAGTCCGGCGCGAGGATGGCGGCCATCATGGCGATCAGGGCATTGCGGCTGATCTCCTTGCCGTTCTTGAGGACGGCGCTCATGCGGTCGACATCCGTGTCGAAGATCAGGCCGAGGTCGGCATGGCTGTCGAGCACGGCCTTGCGGATGGCGGCCATGGCCTGCTTGTTCTCCGGGTTCGGGATGTGGTTCGGGAAGTGGCCATCCGGCTCGAGGAAGACGCTGCCCGACGTGTCAGCACCGAGACGGCCGAGCACCTGCGTCGCGAAGAAGCCGCCCGCGCCGTTGCCGGCATCGACGACGACGTGCATTCCCTTGAGCGGTGTGTCGCCCATGTTGAGCGCCGCGCGGATCTTCTTGCGCAGGTGGTGGCAGTAGCGGTCGATGAGGTTGTACTTCTGGACCTTAGAAAGGTCGCCCTTGACCTCTGGATTGCGCGCTGCCGCCTCGAGGATGGCGATGACGTCCTCATGCTCGACACCGCCGTCTTTCGTGAAGAACTTGAGGCCGTTGCGGTTGAACGGCAGATGGCTGGCCGTGATCATGATGGAACCATCCATCTTCGTCTCGGGGAATACGATGGACATGAACATCGACGGCGTCGACGCAAGGCCGCAGTCGACCGTCACGACGCCCGCATACGTCAGCGCCTCGAGCACGGCTTCCTTGAGCATCGGCGCAGAAAGGCGTGAGTCGTGACCGACCGCAACGCGCAGGTCCTTGACCCTCTTGCCCGTCTTCTGTGCGAGGAAATCGAGGAAACCGCTCGTGATGCGGTTGGCAGCCTCGGCATTGAGCGTCACCGGTTCGTCGGCCACGCCCTCTATAGAAACACCGCGCACATCGCTGCCATTGGCGAGCTTGAGCAGATTCTTTTCGGATATCGGCATATGATTACCCCCCTGCAAGATTCATTCTTGCTGTTTTCATGTTATTGCTACTTCTCTCTATTCCATAGCCACTCCACAAAATCCTGCTTGCAAAAGGAGAAAGACCGACAGCAAAAAGAGGCCATCACCCATGGTGATGGCCTCTTTTTCATGCTTGAGAGCCGATCAGCCCTTCTTGCTGCCGAGCACGATCTTGGAGAAGATCGCGAGCGACGCAGCGAAGACGGCCAAACCGAGGTATTCGGCCGTGCCGGCGAAGTCCTTGCCGACGATGGCCAGCGGCGCTTCCGAGCCGCCGTTCGTGACAGACGCGACGATGACACCGGCGAGCACGACACCGACGATGGACTCGCCGACGATGAGGCCCGAGGCGAACAAGGTGCCGCGGCGGAATCCAGCCTTTGCCTCTTCCTCACCGTGCTTCTCCTTCATGTGCTTGCGCAGGAAGTAGCCGAGAACGGCACCGACGACGAGCGGGGTCTGCACGGAAGGCGGCAGGTAGATGCCCATGCCGACGGCGAGCGGCGGCAGGCAGAGGTTGCGCGTCGTGCGCTTGAGCAGCTGGTCAACGACAACGAGGATGACGCCGAGGCCGAGGCCCATGTAGATGTACTCCCAAGCCAGCGTACTCGAGAAGATGCCCTGTGCGATTGTCGTCATCAGGGCTGCCTGCGGAGCGGCGAGTGCCTGCGACGGGTCCATGTCAGGACGCGGCAGGGCGCCCGGGAAGCCGTACGCCTCGTAGAGCAGATTGAGGACCGGCGCGATGACGAGCGCACCGACGACACAGCCGAGCAGCAGGGCGACCTGCTGGCGCCACGGCGTAGCGCCGACGAGATAGCCTGTCTTGAGGTCCTGCATGTTGTCGTTCGAGATGCAGGCAATCGCCATGATGATGGATGTCGTGAAGATGGCCGTAGCCGTCGCGAACTTCTCACCGCCCGGCATGGAGAAGATGCCGAAGGACGAGCAGAGCGCGTACATGACGAGCGAGGCCACGATGATGGCGAGGATGCCGATGCCCGAGATCGGGCTCGAGCTCGTGCCGACGAGGCCGGCCATGTAGGCGCAGGCAGCGGCCACGAAGAAGCCCATGAGGATGGCAACGCCGACGCCGACGAGTGTGAACGTCAAGTTCTCCGAGACCGGCAGGCCCTCCGGGCTGACAAATGCGTAGAAGATGCCCAGGAGACCCATGACCGTCACACTGAAGACCATTGCGATGCTCTGGACGCTCATATCGATGTCCATGCGATGCTTGCCCTTATCCGAGTCCGGCGCATGCATGGCAGCCAGCGACTCCTTGACACCGTCGACGACTGGCTTCGCGAGCATGATGAGCGTCCAGACGGCCGCGACGCCCATGGCGCCGGCACCGATGAGGCGGACGCGCTCCTGGTAGACCGTGCCCGCAAACTTCTGCATCGTCATGCCGTCTGGAAGCGCCCCTGTGATCGTGTAGTACGGCACAAAGCCGGCCCAGGCAATAAGGATGCCGACGAGCATCGAGAGGCCCGCCGCAATGCCGATGAGGTAGCCAGCGCCGACGAGTGCCGTTGAGTAACCGAGCGGCAGCTGCGTCATGCCGCGGCCGACCGGTATCCAGAGCGAGAGCTCCGAGCCGAACACCTGCAGGGCATTCGTGCAGAAGGCGATGACACCGGCGAGCACGCCGCCCGCGCCGATCTCCTTGATGCCCGAACCGCCCTTCGACTCCTTGGCCGACTTTTCGTGGCTGCCGACCTTGAGGATCTCAGCCGCTGCGACGCCCTCCGGATAGGCGAGGTCGCTGTGCACGACCATCGCGCGGCGCAGCGGGATCGTGAAGAGCACGCCGAGACAGCCGCCGCAGGCCGAGACGAGCAATGTCTGCCAGAACTCGAAGCCCTGCCAGTAGCCGATCATCAGCATGCCCGGGATGATGAAGATGATGGCAGACAGCGTGCCAGCGGCCGATGCCTGCGTCTGCACCATGTTGTTCTCGAGGATGTTCGAGTTCTTGGCCATCTTGAGCACAGCCATCGAGATGACAGCTGCCGGGATGGCCGACGAAAAGGTCAGTCCGACCTTGAGTCCGAGGTAGACGTTCGATGCCGTGAAGATGACCGTCAAGAGGGCACCGAGCAACATGCCGCGGACCGTGAGCTCCGGCAGCCGCAATTCGTGCCGCATGAACTCATTTTCTTCCTGTTTCATGTAAATAGCTCCTTATCCGGAACGTGTCCGGTAAATTATGTTTGTACGTCTAGGGCGTACAAACACAAAGTCTATTATATCATAATATTGGACAATGTAAATCAAATTTTCTGATGACAGGAATGTATTCAATGTACAAGTACCGAGAGGATCGTGTAGAGGCAGGTGATGTAGAGCAGGACAAAGATCAGCCGACGGATGAGCGCCTTGGGCACGTAGGCGAAGATGGCGTGGCCGATGAGGATGCCAAGCACGAGCGCCGGCAGCAGGTAGATGCACTCGCCGAGGGCCGGCGCAATCGGCAAGCCGCCGAGCTCATAGCTCGTCAGGGAAGTCACATTGCAGAGGAAGAAGAATACGAAGCAGGTCGCCCGCATGACTTCGACCGTCATCCTGCTGTGGGCCAGATAGATGAGGAACGGCGGACCGCCCATGCCGGCCGTGATGGATGTGAAACCCGAGAAGATGCCCGTGATCCACGAGTTGCGCGGGCGCTCGCGGATGCGCAGGTGCAAGGCCTGCATCGTGCCGAGTGAGAAGAGCACGATGGCGCTGATGAAGACCTTGAGCATCGCGCTCGAGGCGTGGTCGAAGGCCCAGAAGCCGAGCGGCTGGCCGCAGAGCACGCCGAGGTAGAGCCAGAAGACAAGCCTGAGATTCGCCGTGCGCAGCGCAAAGAGGCCCTGGCAGAAATTGGCACAGCAGGCCAGGAGCAGCATGATCGGCACGGTGAGCTTCGGATCGTAGAAGATCATCAGCAGTGGAGCCGCCACGATGACGAGGCCAAAGCCTGTGATAGACTGCAGGACGGCCGAGAAGAAGATGACAAAGGCTGGTGCCAGATGAGCCTCGAGGCCCACGAGATAAGCGGTCAGCATGTAGATTCCTCCTTTTTCCTCTATCATAGCACCACATGGCTGAGCCGGTCACGCAAAAAAGCCCTGCTCCCCGAATAGCGGGAAACAGGGCGCATGGCGCTTGTCAGACGCCGAAGAATTCGTTCTCTGCGGCGATGCAGAGCATGTGGTAGACCGGCAGGTGAAGTTCCTGGATGCGGAACGTCTCGTCGTCCGGCACGCAGATCGTGACGTCTGCGAGCTGGCGGCTCTTGATCTTGCCGCCCGATTTGCCCGTCAGCGCGATCGTGCGGACGCCCTTGACCTTGGCCATCTGCAGCGCGTAGATGACGTTCGTCGAGTTGCCCGACGTCGAGATGGCGAGCAGGACATCGCCATCATCGCCCATGCCCAGGAGCTGCTGGGCAAAGGAGAGGTCCGGTGCCTGGTCATTGGCAAAGGCCGTGTTGAGCGCGACCTGGTTGACCATCGAGAGAGCCGGCAGCGCGCCCTGCAGGTTCTCCATGAAGTAATCCGCCTCCTCCGGGCAGACGGCACGCATCTTCGCTTCCATATCGTCATCGAGCTTGCGCGGCAGCAGGAAGCCCTTCATGAGTTCGCCGACGATGTGCTCGGCGTCTGAAGCGCTGCCGCCGTTGCCGCAGACGATGAGCTTGTGGCCAGTTGCATAGCTCTCGCAGATGGCCTTGACGGCCTCGATGAGGTCTTCGCGGCAGACAGAGAGAGCGGGATAGCGCGCAATGAGGTCATCGACCTTCGCGAGTGTGGATGTTTTTGGCATGAGGTACACTTCTTTCTATATGTGTTTCCGCCATCAGCGATTGCGGTAGCGGTCAGCCGTGGACTTCGGCTCGTAGTCGTTGCCGCGCGGCTTGATGTCTTGGATTGGCGTGCGCATCTGCTGGCCGTCCATCGGCTGCTGGCGCATCTCAAGGTCCTGGCGGTGATCGCGCGGGCTGCTAGCGCTCGTCTTATTGCCGCGGAACTTGTTCCAGAGCCAGCGCACGGCCATGATGGCGACGACGATCAGCAGGCCGTTCATCAAGAGGCCCAGGATGTCGGCAAACATGCCGCTGCCCATGCCGAAGAGGTGCGAGAGCATCGAGCCGAGCAGCATGCCGCCCGCAAAGATGCCGATGCCGCGCATGATGCTGCCGAGGCGGCTCGAGCTCTGCGCGTTCGTATTGGCAGCGGCCGTGTTCGACTTCGCATTCGCGGCCGGCGCATTCTTGTCGAGGCTCTTGGCGTCCTTGGACGGCGCATACGAAGAGCCATTGCCCGAGACTGACTTGCTCGTATTAGCATTATTCGTCGCGCCAGCGGCCGGAGCCTTCGGCGCCGGAGCCGATTTCGGGATGCTCATCTTCGCGCCGCCCTTGGCCGCATAGGCCGTGCTCACGAAGGACGCAGAAGCGGGCAGGACCGGTGCAGCGGAAAGAACCATGGCACCGACCATGAGAGCTGACAGTGTCTTCTTGATATTCATCAACGATTCTCCTTTATATCAAACAAAAATACAAAATGTCTTCTGTATCCATCACTCTTCCCGGTACGACTTGATGTCCTCCGGGAAGGCGTAGATCTCGCCGATCGTGTCGAGCTCGCCCGACAGATAGCGGTCGATGTCATCGACATCGATGTAGAGCTTGCAGTCAATGTCGAGATAGCCCTGCTCCTTGCCGCCCGACAAGTCGCGGATGGCCATGAGCTTCTCGCGGAGCTTCAAGAGCTCACTGCGCGTCGCGTGGATATCGAGCTTGATCTGCGGGACGCCGTATTCCTTGAGTACCTCATCCATCGTCATGCGCTTTGACATATATGTCATCCTCTCTTTTATCTTTGACTTTTTGATGTTTACATTTTATCGAACCATGCTGAATACTTCCTGAAAAAATGGAAATCCCCCGAGACATTGCGAGACGTTCAGAGCTTCTTTTCCGCCGCTTCTTTTGCCAGCAGGCGGTCCAGGATGCGCTGCAGCTGACGCTTCTGGCGCAGGTGCGACTCGTACTCGAGATCATTCGAGTCGATGCGCATGCGCTCCTTGAGCAGGTCGATGCTGGCCTGCAGGCGCCGGACGGCTTCATTCTCTGCCATAGTATGACTTCCTTTCATGATTTGCTCTTGTTCCCTATTATACAGGAAAATAAAGGCGCCGACAATCGAGAAGGCCGGTCAGATTTTCCCCAGCAAATCATGGTATACTGGAGTCAATGTACAAAGAATCCAGAACATGAGGTGATATGATGATCGATTTCCACGAACTGCAGCAGCGCGATCTGCAGGCCATCGGGCAGCAGAAGCAACGCCTGCAGCGCCTCGTGCTGCTGCGCAGCGCTTCCTTCCTCGCCATGATCTTCGCCTTTGCCGCGGGCTTTGACGGGCACCGCCTCGGCACACTCCTCGGCGTCCTGCTGCTCGCCGCCTTCCTGCTGCTCGTCCGCCGCCACCAGCAGGCCTCCTTCGAAAAGCTCTTGACGGAGAGCCATCTCGGCTGCGTGCAGTCCTTCCTCGACCGAAAGTCCGGCAAGTGGCGCGATTTCCCCGACGACGGCCACGACCTCATGCGTGAAGATCGCCCACAGGAAGCCGACCTGCCCATCCTAGGCCGCGCCTCTCTCTATCAGTATCTCACGTCTGCGCGGACAAAAGCCGGCCGCCAAAAGCTCGCCAGCTGGCTCTCCCCCTTCCCCGAGTCCACCGACGCAATCCTGCTGCGCCAGCAAGCCGTCCGCGAGCTCAGCGAAGCCCCGCAGGAGCTCCTGGTCCTCGAGGCCCGCAGTCACCTGCTGCCGCTCGGCACCGACCTCTCGGATTTCTGCACGATGCTCGAGCAGGATAACGTCAGGAAGAGCACAGCCCTGCGCCTGCTCTCCTACCTGATGCCGGGCCTCTCCTTCATCGCGCTCGCGCTCTCCCTCGCAGGCCAGCTGGACATCACCGTGCCGGGCCTGCTCTTCTCGCTGCAGCTGCTGCTCACCTTCCTGCTGCTGCGCCGCAGCCAAGCCTTGCTCGCCCCGCTCATGGCACTGCCGCAGGAACTCAGCGTCTACGAGCAGCTGCTCGCCAAGATTGAAGCGGCAGACTACAAGAGTCCGCTGCTGCTCACCATCCAGAAGAACATGCGCGAGCAGCGCGCCTCAGAGGGGCTGCACCGCCTTGCAAAGCTCGCCGACCTCGCCGCCATGCGGCGCAACATCTTCTTCTTCCTCGTGGCCAACGCCGCCTGCCTCTATGACCTCCACTGCACGGCGCGCGCCTTCGCCTGGAAGGAAGCCTGCGGCCGCCAGCTGCGCCGCCACCTCGCAGCCTGGGCCGAAGTCGAAGCCCTGCTCTCCCTCGCCACGCCCGCACTCACGCGCAAAACCTTCTGCTGGCCCAAACTGCGCGCCGGCAGCCCGAGCCTCGAGGCACAGGCAGTGACACCGCTGCTGATCGAAGAAACGAAGGCCGTGCCGAACGATGCCGCCTTCCAGGCCGGCACCTGCATCATCACGGGCTCGAACATGAGCGGCAAGACGACGTACATGCGCACGCTTGCCACCTCCGCCATCCTCGCCTACGCCGGCGCCCCCGTCTGCGCCAAAGCCTTTGCCTTGACGCCGATGGCGGTCTACACCTCCATCCACGTCAGCGACGACCTCTCGCGCGGCATCTCGACCTTCTACGCCGAGATCCTGCGCATCCACCAGATGATCGAGGCCAGCCAGGAAGAGCGGCCCCTCCTGCTATGCATCGACGAGATCTTCAAGGGCACGAACTCCGCCGACCGCATCACAGGAGCCGCCGAAGCCATCAAGCGCCTCACGCGCGACTGGTGCATCACCCTCGTCACCACCCACGACTTCGAGCTCTGCGACCTCCAGTCGCCAAACGGCCTGCCCATCGAGAACTTCCACTTCGAAGAGTCGTACCAGGATGACAAGATTCACTTCGACTTCAAGATCCGCCCCGGCCGCTGCCACACCACCAACGCCCGCTACCTGCTCAAGATGGCCGGCATACTCTCCTGAATCGCATCACAAAAGCGGTAAGCTGCAAGTATCTATGAACTTGCGGCTTACCGCTTTTTCGCAAAAATGAGCGCGCAGGGAGGTATTTCGGCTTCATCGCTCCGCTCTTGCAGGCGAAATACCTCCCTGCGCTCAAACGCCAGAGCAGCGCCGCAAGACGATACTGCCTGCGAACCGCCATTCCAGTGACTTGCCATCGCGAAGATTGGATATAGCAGCTTCCGCACGAAGGGGCAGGGTGGACATAAGCGAAGCGTTCGGCAATCTGCGTGAAGAATCGATTTTTTCCCTACCAAGACCCTGGCAAAAGAGCATCGTCCAAGCGAAGCGCGTTTCGCTCTTTTGTCAGGATGCATTGAAAGGGAAAAAATCGATTTAGCAGATTGCCGCCGCGCAGCGCTGTCCCCCCTGCCCCTTCGTGCGAGTAGTACTACACCTTACTTCTGGAATCTAAAAGCTGCTTTGCCCGGATAGACCGCACTTGCGCCGAGCTCTTCCTCGATGCGCAGCAGCTGGTTGTACTTGGCGACACGCTCCGAGCGGGACGGGGCGCCCGTCTTGATCTGGTTCGTGTTGAGCGCGACAGCGAGGTCCGCGATCGTCGTGTCCTCCGTCTCGCCCGAGCGGTGCGAGACGATGGCCGTGTAACCCGCCTCATGTGCCATCTTGATGGCCTCCAGCGTCTCCGACAGCGTGCCGATCTGGTTGAGCTTGATGAGGATACTGTTGCCGCAGCCGAGCTCGATGCCCTTCTTCAGGCGCTTCGTGTTCGTGACAAAGAGGTCATCGCCGACGAGCTGTACCTTGTCGCCGAGCTCCTTCGTCATCTTCTGCCAGCCTTCCCAGTCCTCCTCATCGAGGCCGTCCTCAATGGAGTAGATCGGGTACTTCTCGATGAGGCTCTTCCAGTGCGCGATGAGCTCATCCGACGTGAACTCCTTGCCCGACTTCGGCTGCTTGTAGAAGCCCTTGCCCTTCTCGCTCTTCCACTCCGACGAAGCCGCATCCATCGCCAGCACGAAGTCGCGGCCCGGCTCGTAACCCGCATTGCGGATGGCCGTCAGGATGTGCTCGATCGTGTCCTCGTCGCTCTTGAGGTTCGGAGCAAAGCCGCCCTCATCGCCGACAGCCGTCGTCTGCCCTTCCTTCTTGAGCAGCGCCTGCAGCGCATGGAAGACCTCCGTCGCCCAGCGCAGTCCCTCGCGGAAGGACGGTGCGCCGGCCGGCATGATCATGAACTCCTGCGTGTCGACCGAGTTCGTCGCATGCGCGCCGCCGTTCAAGATGTTCATCATCGGCACCGGCAGGTGATTGCCGCTGATGCCGCCGAGGAAGCGGTAGAGCGGGAGGTCGAGCGATACGGCCGCGGCCTTTGCCGCTGCGAGCGATACGGCGAGGATGGCGTTCGCGCCGAGGTTCGACTTGTCTTCCGTGCCGTCGAGCTTGAGCATGATGGCATCGACTGCATAGATGTCCGACGCATCCGCGCCGATGAGAGCCGGGGCGATCTTCTCGTTGATGTTCGCGACGGCCTTCGAGACGCCCTTGCCGCCGAACTTCGCCTTGTCGCCGTCGCGGAGCTCGAGCGCCTCGAACTCGCCCGTCGAAGCGCCCGACGGAGCAGCGGCGCGGCCGACGGAGCCGTCCTCGAGCGTGACTTCTGCCTCGACCGTCGGATTGCCGCGCGAATCGATAATTTCACGGCCGATGACCTGCATGATCTGTAAGTATGCTTTCATGGGGATTACCTCCTGATATTCGTTCTTATTTACAAATCCAGTATAGCATAGATGAGATTTGTTTTCAATAGTGACCGTCACTTTTTTCTTCGCCTTTATTATAAGGAACGAGCATCGCTGTGTTCTGTCACAAATGCGACAGAACGCTAAGAAAAATTATGCGGTATGCACTTTATTGAAATTTTTTCCTCGTTCTATATATTTTTTCTTGAAAATACGAGACAAATGTCCTTTTCTATGGTATCATAGAGTCTGTTACATACAACTGTACACATATCAAGGACACAAAACGACTAGGAGGCTATTATGGAATCATTCATCCCCATACTCAATGCCATCGACTCCTTCATGTGGGGTCCGCCGCTCATCACGCTGCTCGTCGGCACGGGCATCTATCTGACCATCCGCCTGAAGCTCCTGCAGGTCTTCCGCCTGCCGAAAGCACTCAAGCTGATCTTCAAGGCCCAGAACAACGGCCGCGGTGATGTCTCAAGCTTCAAGGCGCTCTGCGTCGCCCTCGCCGCCACGGTCGGCACGGGCAACATCGTCGGCGTCGCCACGGCTGTCAAGGTCGGCGGCCCTGGCGCCATCTTCTGGATGTGGGTCGCTGCCTTCTTCGGCATGGCCACGAAGTACTCGGAAGGCCTCCTGGCCGTCAAGTTCCGCTCCATCGACGAGAAGGGCGAGATTGCCGGCGGCCCGATGTTCTACATCCGCAACGGCATGGGCGAGAAGTGGAAGCCGCTCGCGACGTTCTTCGCGCTCGCCTGCATCGGCGTCGCCTACTTCGGCATCGGCACGTTCCCGCAGGTCAACGCCATCGTCGACAGCATGCAGATTGCCTTCGGCTTCCCGAAGATCGCAACGGACGTCATCCTGACCGTCTTCATCGCAGCCATCACGCTCGGCGGCCTGCAGAGCATCGCCAAGGTCGCCTCCGGCATCGTGCCGTTCATGGCCCTGACGTACGTCGCCATCAGCCTCGGCCTCATCATCCTCAACCTCGATCAGGTCCCGGCTGCCATCGCCATGATCATCAACGATGCCTTCACGGGCGCCGCCGCTGCCGGCGGCTTCGCCGGCTCGACCGTCATGATGGCCATGCAGAACGGCGTCGCGCGCGGCGTCTTCTCCAACGAGTCCGGCCTCGGCTCCGCGCCGATTGCCGCCGCTGCCGCCAAGACGAAGTGGCCGGCTGAGCAGGGCCTGATCTCGATGACGGGTACCTTCATCGACACGATCATCATCTGCTCCATGACGGGCCTCGCCCTCGTGCTCACGGGCGTCTGGCAGGGCGATGCCGCCGGCGCGGCGATGACGAGCGCTGCCTTCGCCAGTGCTTACGGCTTCTTCGGCAGCCAGCTCCTGACGATTGCCCTCGTGCTCTTCGCCTTCACGACGATTCTCGGCTGGAACTACTACGGCGAGCGCGCCTGCATCTACCTCTTCGGCAACAAGGGCGTCCTGCCGTACCGCCTGATCTTCATCGCGCTGATCGCATCCGGTGCCTTCCTCAAACTCGAGGCCATCTGGATCCTCGCCGATATCGTCAACGGCCTCATGGCCATCCCGAACCTCATCGCGCTGATTGCGCTCTCGGGCGTCATTGTCGCCGAGACGAACAAGTACATGAACCGCCACAAGAAGGCCGCACAGCCTTCTTCGGATAAATAAAACACGCGTCACCAAAAAGCCGCCACTCCTCTTAACTGGAGCGGCGGCTTTTTCGCGCGCATGCCTTTACAGCGGCGCCGTTCCGTCATAAAATAATAAGAACACCACGCAGGAATCGAGAAAATGCGACAGAAAGGGGTTTTCTCTACGGACATGACGGAATCATTTGAATCAGCGCTCGCGAAGACCAGGCGGGAGGTCTTCCTCGAGGGTGTCCACGACGGCATGCCGATTGCGCTCGGCTACTTCGTCGTCTCGTTCACGCTCGGCATCGCCGCCCGCAATGCAGGGCTCGACCCGCTGCAGGGCTTCCTCGCGAGCTTCTTCAACAATGCCTCGGCCGGCGAGTACGCGGGCTTCACGGTCATCGAAGCGGACGCGCCCTACCTCGAGATCGTCCTCATCACGCTCGTCGCCAACGCGCGCTACATGCTCATGAGCTGCGCCCTCTCGCAGAAGTTCCAACCGGGCACCTCGATCTGGCATCGCATCTTCGTCGGCTTCGACGTGACCGACGAGATCTTCGGCATCACGATCGCGCGCAAGGGCCCGCTGAACCCCTACTACAACTACGGGGCCATGGCGCTCGCACTGCCGGGCTGGGCCGTCGGCACGTCGCTCGGCGTCGTCGCAGGCAACATCCTGCCGCCTGCCGTCGTCAGCGCCCTCTCCGTCGCGCTCTACGGCATGTTCCTCTGGGTCATCATACCGCCAGCCAGGAAGAACCGCATCGTTGGCGGCCTCGTGCTCGCGAGCTTTGCACTCAGTTACCTCGCCTCCATCCTTCCGGGGATTGCCTCATGTTCCTCCGGCACGCGCACGATCATCCTGACTGTCCTGATCGCGGGCATCGGCGCCGCACTCTTCCCCATCCGCGAACCACAGGGACAAGACGGCTCCCAGGAAGGAGATGACCGCCATGCAGCATGACATCTACATCTATCTGCTCTTGATGAGTGCCGTGACGCTCGCAATCCGCATCGTGCCGCTGACGCTCATCCGCGGCCAGATCAAGAACGGCTTCCTGCGCTCCTTCCTCTTCTACGTGCCCTACGTGACGCTGGCCGTCATGACCTTCCCGGCCATCACCGAGGCCACGCAGACGCCCGTGAGCGGCGCGCTGGCCCTCGTTTTCGGCATCGGCCTCTCCTGGTACGGCGCGAGCCTCTTCAAGGTCGCCTCGGCCTGCTGCCTCGTCGTCTTCCTCACAGAACTCGTGCTCGTCGCCTGACCATCTCCACATGCCAAAAAGCCTCTGGCTTCCTCAACGAGGAGCCAGAGGCTTTTTATATGCAAGTTCAGCTATCACGGTTAGGCGTACACCCCTCGGCGGAGCCATCGGAGCTTGCCAGTTCCTCATACATGAAATGCCCATCGATCAGCGTCGCATAGAAGACCTTGCCGTAGTTGACATTGTCGGCCTGGCGCCAGATGGCGAAGACCTGCTTGTCGCGCCCCTTCACCGTATGGACGCAATACGTCATGCAGTGCGGGCGGTCCGGCTCGCGGACGGTCTGCTCCCAGACCATTTTCGTCATGCGCTCCCGGTCACAGGGGCAGACGACATTCGGCGCGTACTCCTGAGTGAACTCCATGAACTCGCGGATATTGCGACATTCGAGCATCTCGACCATCGTCTTGTTGACGAAGAGGATCTTGCCGTCCGGCTTCGCCTCCGAGACGAGCAGTGCCGTCGGCAGGTTCTTCGTGATTGTCTCGAGATTGAAGCCGAGCGACGTGCGGTTCAGGCTCTCCATCGAGGGCTCGTAGATGCGGTAATGGTTGCGGCCGCGCAGCTTGACGGCGTAGAGCGCCGTATCCGACTGATGGAAGAGCTTCGAGAGCGGCGTGCCATCACCGTGATAGAACGTATAGCCGATAGAGACGGAGAACGAATGCGTCTCCCCGTCATACGTGAACGTCTTCCTCTTGTTGGAGAATGCCTTGATGGCGGCCTGTGCCGCCTCTGGCTCCGTGTCCTTCATGAAGACGACGAACTCATCGCCGCCATTGCGGCCGATGATCTGCTCGTGGCCGAAGTTCTCGACAAGATCCCGCGCCAAAGTGCGCAGAGCCTCGTCACCAGCCATGTGTCCGTGCAGGTCATTGATGAACTTGAAGCCGTCGAGATCGAGACTGACGAGCGCACCCGTTGAACCGGGATGCTCCCGGAGCCAGGCCGCGATCTCCTTGTCAAGGCCCATGCGGTTGAGAATGCCCGTCAGCACATCGTGCTGGGACATGTAGGCAAGATTTTCCTGCGAGGCCGCAACCTTCTCCACCATGGCCTGGAAATTGCGGCTGAGCTCACCGATGTCATCGGGCTGCGTATCATGCAGCTTGCTGTCATAGTGGCCCTCACTGACGGCCTTCGCCGCCTCGATGACGAGCTGCAAGCGCTCTGACAAGCGGTTGATCATGTAAATCGGCAGCAGCGAAGCCATGATGCAAACGGCGATGAGGCCCATGCCCATCTGCATCATGGCCCGGTGCGTGCGACTGTAGATCTGCGGCTTCTGGCGCAGGTCGATGATGTTCATGCGATTGCGCAGGGCCCTGATGCCCGCAATGCTCTCCTGGCCATCCCAGCTGTACCGCAGCATCTCATCATCCGTCCGTCCCGCTTCGGCCACCGTGTCGGGCGAATCGACGAGCCGGATGCCCTTCTCCGCCACAGGAGTGCCAAGAGGTGCCTCCGGCGAATACTCCATCGAGCCCGTGGCATCGCACAGCATGATCATGCCGTGCTCGCCCTTCGGCGGGTTGGCGTAGAGCCTGTCGATGAAGGCCTGGAAGTCTATGTCGATGCCGACAATCGCGACCATGACGCCGTCCTTGTAGATGGGGCGTAGGTACGAGATAATGTAGCGGTTCAAGTAAGAAGAATAGTACGGCTGCGTCCAAGCGGCCCCGCCCTGATCCATCAGATAGGCAAAGGCGAGCACATGGCGCGGAGCCGTGTGGCCAAAGTCCTCCTGCTGCTTGGCCAGGACATCGTCGAATACCGAGTCGCGGCCATTGGAAGCCTTCCAGAGCGCCGAGATATTCTCGGATGGATAGTAGAGATAGTACGAGCAGATGATGTGGAGATTCGTACTGGCATCCTGGAAGTCGTGGTCGACCGACCGTGCCAGACGCTGCCGGAAGGAGAGGTCGCGCAGCTGCGCAGGATCGTCGACCTTCCGTGAGATGGCATTTGCCGTATAATTGACGATATTCTCGGAACGCAAGAGCTCATCGTCGATGATTGTCGCCGTCGTGTCGACGAGGTGGTTCATATTCTGGATTTCATAGTCGTAAGTCAGGTGGGAGATGGTCCAGAGGCTGATGCCTCCCACACAGAGAGCCATCAGGATCATGCCAGCCAAGCACACCGCCAAAACTTTTCGTTTCAGTGAGTAAAACAGCTTCATCCAAAGATCCTTCCTGCCTGTCAGTACGGAGTCAGCCAGAACGCCCTCACATAACTGCGGCCTGCATCTCATGGATACAGATTATTCTTTCCAAATATTTTTCCATAACGGATTCTATATAGTATTCTCCACCATCCCCGCGAAATCCTGTCACTCCTTCAAGTATTTTTGCCCCCCCCAAGAGGACAAGGTTCTTTTGCCGTGACCAAAACCTCCGGATTGGGCTTATGGCTCTCGGGGAAAAAGACCCTGAGCACTCTCTCCTCCTGCGGCTTGCCGAGGTAGGCGCCGAGCAGGAAGAAGACGAGCGAGACGGTGATGCCGATGGTGATCTGGTGAAGCCCCATGAACTTGAAGCCGAGGCCCTGCGTCAGGCAGTAGGCAATCGTGCCGCCACCCATGGAGAGCACGGCTCCGAGCTTGTTGGCCCGCCGCCAGAAGAGGCCGAGGAGCAGCGTCCAGAAGAAAGCCGTCTCGAGGCCGCCGAAGGCGAACATGTTGATGAGCCAGATGAGGCTCGGCGGCGTCAGGGCGATGCAGAAGACAGCGACACCGATGACGGCCGTCGCCAGCGTCGAGAGGCGGCGCAGCTGGCTGCCCGTGACCGAGCGGCCGTGCTTCTCGGCATGGTGCAGGTAGACGTCCTTGACGATGGCCGACGATGCGACGATCAAGAGGCCCGAGATCGTCGAGATGGATGCCGCGAGCGGTCCGATGATGGCGAGACCGACGAGTGCGGGCGGCAGGGCCGTGACAATCGTCTTCGGGATGATGTAATCGACGCCGCCGTAGCTCGCAAGCGGCCCCGTCAGCACGCCGTGCGCGAGGATGCCCGTGAAGTTGACGCCGATGTTCATGAAGCCAACGACGACCGTGCCGATCAGCATAGCATTGTGCAGGCTCTTCGTGTCCTTGTAGCTGATGCCGCGCACGACCGACTGCGGCAGCGCGATCGTGCAGATGCCGACGAGGATCCACTGCGTCAGGTAGAGTCCCACCGGCATGTGGCCGCCCGAGAGCGGCTCGAGCATCTCCGGATGGTTCGCATGGATGTTCTCCATGATGGCCGCATAGCCGCCGCCCGCCTCGAGCACGTAGTAGAGCAAGAGAGCGATGCCGATCATCATCATGACGGCGCAGCACGTGTCCGTGATGGCCACCGCGCGGAAGCCGCCGATGCTCGTGTATAGCACGACAACGAGTCCGAAGAGCAAGAGGCCCATCTCATAGCTGTAGCCCGTGACCGTCGCGAAGAGCTTCGCGCCGCCGACGAACTGCGCCGTCATCGTGCCGCAGAAGAACAGCACGATGATGAAGGCCGCAAGCGTCGCCAGTCCGTCCGACTGGAAGCGCTCGCGGATGATGTCGACGACCGTGACCGCATCGAAGCGGCGCGAGAGCATGGCCACGCGCTTGCCGAAGATGCCGAGCACGAGGAAGATGGCCGTGACCTGCACGACCGCCATGTAGCCCCAGCCGAAACCGATCTGCCAGGCCATGCCCGGCCCGCCGACGAACGAGCTGACGGAACTGTACGTCGCCACCGTCGTCATCGCGAGCACAAAGCCGCCGAGGTCGTGATTGCCGATGAAATACGTCTGCACGAAGTTCTTGCCGGCATTCTGCCGGCGCACCCAGAAACCGATCGCCACCATGAAGCCCATAAAGACGAGCAGCGGCAGCAGGGCGGAAAGATTTCCCTCACTTGTCATGGCGGACCTCCTCTTCCGAATCGTCAAGGCTCATGTCCACAAATACGGTCGCCGTTAAGAGCTTGACGCCGATGATGGCAAAGAGCCAGATGCCGATGGTCGCGGTCCAGACCCAGAGAGGCAGGTGGAAGAACTCCACCGGAATCCCCGCCAGGCCAAAGCCTGCGGCGATCCACGCCCCGATGAGAATCAGCAGCAGCAGGGCCGTCCCCGCCGCCTCTTTTCGTACCTGCCGGTACTTCTCGTAGTTATTCATTGTTTTCCTCCTTTGTACAGTCGCATCCCCATTGATGCGTACCGTCATCCCCTATGATGGCACGAAGGAGAGATTTTGTCAAAAAAAGAGGAGCTGCGGAGAAGCTCCGCAGCCCCATTGGGTAGAGAAAAGTATATCAAACGATCAATCAAGAGCCTCGAAGGCCTGGTCGAGATCGTAAATGATATCATCGATGTGCTCCGTGCCGATGGACAGGCGAATCGTCGACGGCGTGATGCCGGACGCAGCGAGCTCCTGCTCGTTCATCTGGGAGTGCGTCGTCGAAGCCGGATGGATGACGAGCGACTTGACGTCCGCGACATTGGCCAGCAGGCTGAAGACCTGCTGGTGGTCGATGAACTTCTTGGCCGCCTCAGCACCGCCCTTGATCTCAAACGTGAAAATCGAGATGCCGCCATTCGGGAAGTACTTCTTGTAGAGCTCATGGTCCGGATGGTTCGGCATAGCCGGATGGTTGACCTTCTCGACATGCGGGTTCTTGGCGAGGTAGTCGACGACCTTGAGCGCGTTCTCGACGTGGCGCTCGACGCGCAGCGACAGCGTCTCCGTGCCCTGCAGCAGCAGGAAGGCATTGAACGGGGAGAGCGTCGCGCCCTCATCGCGCAGGATCAGCGTGCGGATGTACGTCGCAAAAGCTGCCGCGCCGACATCTTTGGCAAAGCTGATGCCATGGTAGCTCGGGTTCGGCTCGACGAACTGCGGGAACTTGCCCGAGGCAATCCAGTCGAACTTGCCGCCGTCGACGATGACGCCGCCGAGCGTCGTGCCGTGGCCGCCGATGAACTTCGTAGCCGAGTGGACGACGATGTCCGCGCCATACTCGAACGGGCGCAGCTGATACGGCGTCGCGAACGTGCTGTCGACGACGAGCGGGATGTTGTGCTTGTGCGCGATGTCAGCGACAGCCTGGATGTCGATGAGGTTGGCATTCGGATTGCCGATGGACTCGATGTAGACGACGCGCGTGTTCTCCTTGATAGCCTCCTCGAAGACCTCGACGCCTTTCGTCGGGTCGACGAACGTCGTCTCGATGCCGTAGTTCGGGAAGGTGTGCTCAAAGAGGTTGTAGGTGCCGCCGTAGATCGTCGTAGCCGCGACGATGTGCTGGCCGTGGTGTACGAGTGCCTCGAGTGCATACGTGACAGCCGCAGCGCCAGAAGCGACGGAGACAGCTGCGACGCCGCCCTCGAGTGCCGCGATGCGCTTGGAGAATACATCCTCCGTCGGGTTCGTCAGGCGGCCGTAGACGTTGCCGGCATCCTTGAGTGCGAAGCGATCCGCTGCATGCTGTGCATTGTGGAAGACGAACGACGTCGTCTGGTAAATCGGCACAGCGCGCGCATCCGTAGCAGGATCAGCCTGCTCCTGGCCAACGTGCAGCTGCAGCGTCTCAAAATGATACTTTCTCTCTTCACTCATGAAAACCGGCCCCTTTCAAAAAGCTTGTTGCTCTTAAACATACTTGATTAATATGTTTACATTATAGTTGTAAGCATGTAACTTGTCAAGCTAAGATCGCGAAAAAATCAGGACTTGGCCGCAGCTTTTTTCGCGCTGTCCGCAGCGGCTGAACCCCTGTCCAGCGGCCAGAGGAAACCGTGCAGGTCAGCATCGCGGATGACGCGGTCCATGCAATTCAGCGCAAGGTACGAAGCCGTGCCCGAAGATGAGTACTCGTCATCGAAGAAGTCAGAGGCCTTCTTGTGGACGAGCTTGTCCTGCGCGCGATCGTAGACGATGAGCTGGACCTCCGCGCGGCTGTGCAGGATCATGCCGCGGTCCCAGCACCAGCTCATCGTCGTGTACTGCTCATACGCCGCGACGACAGGGATGACGACGAGATCAGCCTGGAGCTTCTCGGCAATAGGCTTTGCCATGTCCTTGATGCGGACCTTGCCCGTCATATCGCCCTCCACCTCGTCCCAGGCGGCGAGGCAGTCCTTCTCGGGGATGTAGGTGACGGCCTTGAGCGTCGCGTTGAGCGGCACGTGCAGCGCGCGGTCGATCTTCCGCTCCAGCTGGTCCTGCACCGAAGCGTCCGGCTGTTGCCAGCTCTCGATGACAAGCGGGAACTGCGCGATGCGCTGCGGCTGCCGCTCCGCGGCCAGAGCCGGGACCGCGAGGATGAGCAGGAGCAGCATGGCGATGCACGAGCGAGTGATGATGTTTCGCATGGGAATACCTCCTTTAGTTTTTGGCGATGGAGTTACGTTTGGGGATGGATGGGATGGGTAGGGTTGACATCGAGGGTTGGAGGGGGGGCTAGTGCGGCCGGGAGGGGCAGGGACAACGCTCCGTGACACAGCTGGCTAAAAGATTTTTCAGCCTTTAATTGATCCTTGAAAAGGAACGAAAACGCGCTGCGCTTGGACGATCGTTCTTTTCAAGGGGAAGTAGTGTGGGCTGAAAAATCTTTCTTGACGCCAGCTGCGAACACTCCGCTCCTGTCCCCGCCCCTCCCGGCATGCCACGCCACAAGTGCCTGCCTCGGGGGCGGCCATCGGTTTGCAGGGCTTTCCCACCTAGATACAGCTTCATTCATCGCAGTTTTCTAGGCAGATAGTGTTCCTCGGCCAGGGTAGATTTAGCAATAGATGCGCCCCGAGGACCTCTACGAGGGAAACGGAGCCCAAGGCCCGAGCAAGGCCACTGCCGTAAATGGAGCATTTGCGATGGCCGTCAAGAAAATGTCCGAGAGCACCGAAGCCAAAGGCCGTGGCCGGGGCGCTGACGTAAGCGGAGCTTTGGCGATGGCCGTCAAGAAAATTTTTTCAGGCTACAAGCTGCCCTTGCCGTGAATCGTCGTCCAAGCGAAGCGCGTTTAGATTCCCGGCAAGGCTTGATTAAATGCCTGAAAAAATTTTTAGGCCATCGCCGAGCGCAGCGTCGGCAGTGCCTCGGCCACAAGCCGTCTCCCTTTGCCAGAACACCTGCTCCCACCAATCTCAATGGATTGCCTTCTTCTTGAAGCGCCCGCCGACGATGTCGTGGACTGCGTTGATGGTGACGAAGGCGTTCTCGTCTTTCTCGAGTACGATTTCCTTGAGCTTGTCGACCTCGAGGCGCGTGACGACGCAGTAGAGGACTTCCTTCGGCTCGCCGGTGTAGCCGCCCTGACCGTGCAGCAGCGTGACGCCGCGGCCCAGGCGGTCGTTGAGGGCCGACGTGATCTCGTCGTGTTCATTCGTGACGATCATGACGGCGTACGACTCGTCGAGGCCCTTGATGACGACGTCGATCATCTTCGAGATGACGAAGTAGGCGACGAGCGAGTACATCGCCTTGTCCCAGCCGTAGAGAAGGCCCGCACTCGACAGGATGAAGAGGTTGATGAACATGACGACCTCGCCGACCGAGAAGACCGACTTGCGGTCCATGATGATGGCGACGATCTCCGTGCCGTCGAGCGAGCCGCCCGCGCGGATGATCAGGCCGACGCCGAGACCGTCGATGATGCCGCCGAAGATCGCTGCGAGGAACGGGTCATCCGTGACCTTCGGCAGCGGCGCAAATACCGCCGACCAGACCGACAGGATGCAGATGGCAATCGTCGTCGCAATCGCGAAGTTCTTGCCGATCTGCTTGTACCCGAGATAGAGGAACGGGATGTTCAAGAGTACGAGGAAGACGCCGAGCGACAGTCCCGTGATCGATGACATCATGATCGAGATACCGACGACACCACCGTCGATGACATTGTTCGGGATCAGGAAAAGCTCGAGGCCGATTGCCGCGATCAGCGCACCGACAAAGATCATCAGGTACTTCTTGACATAGAACGAAGCCTTGCGGTGCTGGCGGATGACAGATTTTGCCTTCGCCTCCGTCACGCCGGGCAGGCTATGGATATCACTCATACAATTCTCCTACTTTCCAATTGGTTTTCTTCCTATATAATTTTACAGCACTTTACAACTTTTGAAGCATAATAAAATCGCATAGCCTCCTTTGCGA
>OIWK01000450.1_pt1 | contig 44524 bp, 44 predicted proteins | sample 1587401 | NCBI WGS metagenome assembly OIWK01 (sample SAMEA3888911, study PRJEB22519) | human gut metagenome | biome: human gut; feature: human-associated habitat; material: faeces | place: Denmark | collected 2009 | reverse complement strand
AATTCTTTTATTTTTGCTGTTTCCATGTTTCATCCTCCTGCCAATCTTTCTCTTTGGGATAAAGATAGCATATATTTTTTTTTTCGTATTATAGTTTTGAGTTATTTATTGTAAAAATAGGCAATTTTTCTACAAAAACTTTACCCTACGTTCAACAAAAAATACTATATTTTGCGCCCTTCAAACATATCGCTCCAAACTTTTTGTGCATAAAATTTCTTCTTCTTGTTAACACTATAAAGAGACAACATGAGTAGGAGGGCATTTTCTTGAGCGCATATAAAGTTGAGATTTGTGGCGTGAATACTGCCAAATTACCATTACTGTCAGAAGAAGAAAAAGAAAAACTTTGGGAGAAAATCAAAGCTGGTGATACTGAAGCACGCGAAACGTATATCAAAGGAAACCTTCGTCTGGTGCTTAGTGTTTTAAAACGATTTTCCAATCACGGAGAAAATCTGGATGATCTTTTTCAAATCGGATGTATCGGTCTTATCAAATCCATTGATAATTTTGACCCTACGATGAATGTAAAATTTTCCACATATGCTGTACCCATGATTATTGGTGAACTGCGCCGTTATCTGCGCGACACCTCAAGTAGTATCCGTGTCTCCCGTTCCCTGCGCGATACTGCTTACAAAGCAATCGTTGCCAAGGAGGCACTTCTGCGAAACTGTACAACAGAACCCACTATGGCCGAAATTGCAGACGCCGCCGGAATACCACTCGATGACATGATTTACGCACTGGATGCTATGCAAAGTCCTCTTTCACTGTATGACCCGATTTACAACGATGGCGGTGATACCTTATATGTCATGGATCAGATCAGTGACAAAAAAAATAAGGAAGAGAACTGGATTGAGTATCTCTCCCTAAATGATGCTCTTGATACACTCTCACCACGTGAGTCGCATATCATAAAATTACGTTTTTTCGAGGGCAAAACCCAGATGGAAGTGGCTTCTGAAATCCAGATTTCACAAGCCCAGGTGTCTCGCCTCGAAAAAAACGCATTAAAATCTATGGAACGCTATCTTACTTGCTCCACTTGTCACTAAGCGCATTGATCTGATCTGCAAACTTTGCAAGTTCTTTGTTTGGCATTCCCTCGCATCCATGTATAACGCGAAGCAAACGTTCTCCCGCCGCCAAAAGTCTTGCAAAGACATTTGTGGACGCTTTGGAAGATTCTTTCTTTTTCTGAATAAGTTTGCGATTGCCTTCCTCTATACACATGCCCGTAACAAGGTCAAAGCGATCTCCTGAATACGGGGCAATTGCATCATATCCATACTGCTCATGGATAGCTCGTGCAAACGAGTCACATACCGCATCCTCTCCATGTACAACAAAGATTTTTTCCGGAGCTGAAGTATACTTACCAATCCATGTAAGCAGCTGATTCCGGTCCGCGTGTCCACTGATTCCCGGCAAATTTTCAATACGTGCTTCTACATGTACGGTCTCGCCGAAAAGTTTTACCTCCTTAGCACCATTCAGCAGATGAAAGCCTAAGGTCCCTGGAACCTGGTATCCAACAAAAAGAATGGTACATTCCGGCCGCCACAAATTGTGTTTCAAATGGTGGCGGATACGGCCCGCTTCGCACATACCTGATGCAGAAATGATCACCTTTGGTTTCATATCAAAATTAATCATTTTTGATTCATCACTTGTAACTGCCATTTTCAGTCCCGGAAAGCGAATCGGATTCTTACCTGACGCAATAATCTCCTTTGCCTCTTCACTAAAGCACTCTGCCACATTGCTATGAAAGACAGCCGTAGCCTCAACTGCAAGCGGACTATCCATATACACTTCAAAATCTTCTATATCCGAGAGCATGCCCTCTTCCTTAATTCGACGGATAAAATAAAGCATTTCCTGCGTTCTACCAACGGAAAATGCCGGAATGACCAGATTTCCTCCCGCCTGAAAAGTCTGGCGCATCACATCTGCAAGTGCTTTGGCAAAATCAATCGGCACTTCATGTACACGATCCCCATATGTAGATTCCACCAATACATAATCTGCTTCTTCTATATATTCCGGTGCCTTAATCAGCGGCTTATTCCCCTGTCCAATATCACCGGAAAAGACAATTTTTTTCTGTTCTCCCTCTTCCGTCAGCCAGATTTCAATGGATGATGAGCCAAGTAAATGTCCTGCATCCACAAAACGTACACTGATTTCATCACACACCTGGAATTTTTCATGATAGTGCATTGGCACAAACAATTCCATAACGCCAGCCGCATCCTCAACGGTGTACAGTGGTGTAATTTCCGGCCTGCCTGCACGTCTCGCCTTTCTGTTTTTCCACTCTGCCTCAAATGTCTGTATATGTGCACTATCCTTTAACATAATATTACACAGTTCTGTTGTGGCCTCAGTCGCATAAATCTGACCGCGAAATCCATGCGCATAAAGCAGTGGCAGCAAACCGGAATGATCGATATGTGCATGTGTCACAAACACATAATCTATGCTGCTTGCCTGTACCGGAATCTCTTGATTTTCATAAATATCCGGTCCTTGTTCCATACCACAATCAACAAGGAACTTTTTCTCTCCCACCTCGACATAATGGCAGCTTCCGGTCACCTCATGTGCTGCCCCCAAAAATTCAATAATCATATGCCCCTCCAATCGTCAGAAAATGTCATTCATGTTTTTCTTATTATACAACATTTTTCATCAGTTTTACACTATTTTCCAACTATTCTCCTGACGTATCATCTCCCGTTGCAGTCGCTTCATAATTTTCTTTTCCAAACGGGAAATATACGATTGCGAAATCCCCAGTAAATCTGCCACTTCTTTTTGCGTCAGTTCCACACCATCTTTATTATGTAATCCAAAGCGTAACTCTATGATCATTTTTTCGCGTCCGTTTAATGTCTTTAATGCCTGGTGCAATAGCTTCAAATCTGCCTGTGTCTCTAAATCCCGATAGATGATATCTTCTTCTGTCCCCAGAATATCAGACAGGAGTAACTCATTTCCATCCCAGTCGACATTCAAAGGTTCATCGATCGATACCTCCAGTTTTTGTTTATTATTTTTCCGTAAATACATCAGAATTTCATTTTCTATACAGCGGGATGCATATGTCGCCAACTTGATACTTTTTGATGTATCGAAAGTATTAATTGCTTTCATCAAGCCAATGGTTCCAATCGAAATCAAGTCTTCCGCCCCCACCTTGGTGTTATCAAATTTCTTTGCAATATAAACAACCAGACGCAAATTATGCGCGATCAGCTTTTCCTTTGCCTCCTTGTCCTTTTGTTCTTTCATTGCTTCAATACAGCGTTGTTCCTCTTTCGCATCTAATGGTTCCGGCAGCACATCGCATCCGCCAATGTAAAGCAGTTCCATTTTTTCCCGTGTAAGCCATCGAAACAATATATGCATTTTCTTACTCCCAACAAAAATCTTTATGTAATATCATCTGATAATTTTTCCCCTGAAACAGCAAGTCTTTACCAAATCCAATCATCACCTTTTTTTGACAAACCATATCTCCTTGCTCCTGTATCAAAAAACGATCCGCCACAACTGCTTCCATAAGTGCACTGCCTGCTACTGTCTCATAAGGAACATAGCGTACCTTTTCCTGTGGTATTTCCCACACATCCCGATATTGCTCTGAAATCACACAGACCGGCATACCACTATATGGATCCTGCAATAAATTTCCTGTATCCACAAGTGCAACCATCTTTTCCACATGACCACAGACGAAAAATGCAACTTGTCGCAGATGGCGTCGCTTTTTTTGATGCCATGATACCAATACCGTTGTGATGCATAAAACCACACAGCTAAGCGGCAAACATATTTTTTCCATTCGTTCCGGAAAATATAAAAGAAGCAGCGATGCCACCCCTCCAAGCACCCAATAGATGAGAATCAGATAAAAATAGCAGACAAAACACTCTTTTGGATTCTTTTTTCCATAGGCAATCCAGAGCATGCAGGGATTCACAATAAAAGCAATCCCCATCACATAGATGCAAAACTGATGCACGCAAAGATACATCGCACTCCCCAAAACACACCCTACGACTGCCGCCGGAAAAATACGATACCAGCACACTCTTTTTTTCTGCCAGATTCCAAGTGTCAGCAGACTTGCTAAGTCAAGTAGCAGGTTTTGCAAAACCAGCACATCCAAATAAACGACATAAATAAAAAGCCACCTCCTTTTTGATAGTATCATTATAAGGAAGTGGCTTTATATAATATGTCGAAACAAGCCCGCTTTATTATTTTCTTGTATTCTTTAAAAATTCAGGAATCTTGATATCTTCCTGCTTTACCGTACTTGTCGGTGTCTGTGGCTTTGCTAAAGATGAAAATCCTGCCATTGGATTTGATGTAGCACCTGTAGTCTGTGGTGTCACAGCTGGTCTAGGTGTTGGTGTTACGCTTGCCTGTGTATGTACTCCTGCGCCAAAACCGGATACTGATGGCTTTGGTGTTGTAACACTACCTGCATACTGCATATTGTTCAAAATAGAACTTCCCATGGATGGCTTTGGAGCTGCAGTTGCAGCCTCTTCCAAACCAGTTGCAATAACTGTAATGGTTGCTTCATCCGGCATAGATTCATCATATTTTGCACCAAAGATAATATTAACAGAATCTCCTGCAAGATCCTTAACATAGGTAGATGCTGCATTAGCATCCATAAGAGAAATATCTCCGGAAATATTGATGATGACATGGGATGCACCATTGATTGTTGTATCCAAAAGTGGGCTTTCCACTGCCATACGAACGGCTTCTGTTGCTTTCTCATCACCCTTAGCTGTACCGATACCGATATGGGCAAGACCCTTGTCCTTCATAACGGTCTGTACATCTGCGAAGTCCAGATTGATCAATGCTGGCAGATTAATCAAGTCTGTAATTCCCTGTACTGCCTGCTGTAAAACTTCATCCGCCTTCTTTAATGCTTCCGGCATTGTGGTTCTACGATCTACAATCTCTAATAATTTATCATTTGGAATCACAATTAAAGTATCCACGTTTTCCTTGAGTCTCTCAATACCAGACTCTGCGTTCACCATACGTGTCTTTGCTTCAAATTTGAAAGGCTTTGTTACGACACCAACGGTAAGGATTCCCTGCTCTTTTGCAATCTTAGCAACAACCGGTGCAGCACCTGTTCCGGTTCCGCCTCCCATACCACAAGTAACAAATACCATATCAGCGCCTTTGACATTAGCAGCGATCTCTTCTGCTGTCTCTTCTGCTGCCTTCTGTCCAATCTCAGGTTGTGCACCTGCACCTAACCCTTTTGTCAATTTCTCACCAATCTGAATCAATGTTGGTGCTTTGCAAAGTGCTAATGCCTGCTTATCGGTATTAATTCCGATAAACTCCACACCCGCAATATTTTCATCAATCATTCTATTTACAGCATTATTACCTGCACCACCTACACCGATTACGATTATCTTAGCGCTGGTATCTGCTTCATTCGTCATAATTTCAAGCAAGGTCTTGATCCTCCTTCTATTTCCTATCTCAAAACAGCTCATGGCCTGACCCATAAAGCCTATTCTACAAATCCATATAGTCTATAATATCTATTTTCCTATAATTTATCAACCTATTTTTCAAAAAAATTGAAATTTATCAACACTACTCTTTGGCTCTTTCAAACACAATATCTGTGTTGTCCGGTGTCCAGTTTTCTAAATGTAGTATTCCTGTCTGTCCTTCTATATTCGGCAGAATATGCGGCAGTCGCATAATTTTTTCTTCCAGATAAGATTTGTCTCCTACATTGATGACAATCCCTCCATATGCAACCAAAATCCGCCCTCGTTCATCAAAACTGAGACTGTTGATGCCAATCTCATATTTTTTCATTATTTTTAACAGATTCAGCATAAATGACAACTGGTCTTTTTTTAACCCCACTTTGCTGCCAACATTTGCTTTTTCCAGCGTCACACCGGACACCTGCATCACATTTTCAACGACGCGGTCTGAGATTTCAACAACTTGTCCATTCTCATCAAAATATGCCAATTGGTTATCTGCAAGCAAAATACAGCCAAACAGTTTCTTTTCTGTGACATCAATCTCAAGTGCATCATATCCCTTTAATTTGACATTCACTTTTTTCACAAATGGAATGTCTGTTTTCGGCTTTACAAGATTTTTTACGAAAGCATATACCGTGTTCTTGGAATAAGAATCATCCAGCACCTGCTGCTTGATTTCATCCTCCGAACAAATGGTATTTCCTTTTACCTTCACCGTATGAACCGTACAAAAAGCATAAATCGCCATTGCAGCAATGATGCATACGATAACAACCGCCAATAGTATATTCAAAAAATAAAATCGAAATTTGGAAAATCTTCTTTTTTTCTTTTGCGGACTTTTTTGTTCCTCATGCTTTTTCTTCATTCCATATTACCCCTCTATGTTTCCACATGTGCATCTTTTGACACACTCAGCGCAACACCCATTTCTGCAATCAAAAACATAATCGACGTACCACCATAACTGATGAATGGAAGCGTCACACCAGTGTTTGGCATGGAATTTGTTACAACGGCAATATTTAAGATCACCTGTAATGCGATATGAATCATGATGCCAATCACCAGATATGAACCAAACATATCCTTTGCATTTATCGCAATCAGAAGCAATCGCCAAAGTAACATAATATACATGAGAATCACGCAGATTGCCCCAAAAAGACCAAGCTCTTCGCATATGATTGAGAAAATCATATCATTCTGTGCCTCTGGTACAAAGCCCAGCTTTTGTATACTCTCCCCTAGTCCTTTGCCAAATAAGCCTCCCGATCCGATTGCATAAAGTCCTTGCAATGTCTGGTAGCCTTTATCAAAATCTTCCGGATGTAACCAGATCTGCAAACGTTCCTGACGATATGTACCAAAGACGAAAACCAGTGCAAGCGCTGCAAGCCCTAACACTCCAAGAAGAAATGGTGCTGTTTTCGGGCTGGAAATAAAAACCATAACAAATGCAATACCGGCAATAATAATTGCTGTACTCAGGTTATTGTATGCTACCACCAAAAAAATCGGTAAAATCGTTGCCAGCAGCTTTACATTTCCCTGAAATGTACGCATTGCCATAGGTCGTTTGCTAATCACCACTGCAAGATACAATATCACCGCAATCTTTGCCAACTCAGATGGCTGAAAGGAAACGCCAAAGATATTGAGCCAACGGGACGAACCATGGCTACTGCTTCCGACAAAGTTAACCGCCAGACAAAGAATGGTTGCCGCAAGATAGGCAATGCCTGCAAAACGGGCAAAAAAATGATAATCCACTTTAATACAGAAATACATCACTGCAAAACCCATACAGGCTGCTATCACCTGTTTTTTCAAATAATAAATAGAAGTTCCGTACTTCAAGGTTGCATTGTAGGCACTTGTACTATATAACATAACCAGCCCAAATCCCAAAATACACACGATGATCAGAAGTAATGTATAATCTATAAATTTCTTTGATCCGCTTCGCTTCTTTTTTTTCTTTTGCGCGGTGACGGTTCTTTCCATATACTACTCCTTTAGATTTCTGACATATTCCTTAAAGATATCTCCACGTTGTTCATAATTATCAAACATACCCCAGCTGGCACAAGCCGGTGACAATAGCACCGCTTCGCCCGGTTCTGCTGTCTCGTATGCTATTGTAATGGCTTCTTCCAGGGAATCTGCAAACACATAATCCGTAAATCCATGCGCCTTGGCACATGTCGCTATCTTTTGTGCTGTCTGCCCAATCAAAATCAATTTTTTGACTTTTCCATGAAAACTATCTATCCATTCATCATAGGTAGATTCCTTATCATATCCTCCACCAATCAGAACTGTTTTTCGGTTCATCGCACAAATTCCCTTGATTGCCGCATCCGGATTGGTTCCCTTAGAATCATTGTAAAAAGCAATATCGTTCTTTTTGCAGACAAATTCAATACGGTGTTCTACCGCATGGAATGCGCGAAGTCCATCACAGATTGTTTGCATTGGCACGCCCATGCCATCACATAGTGCAATCGCAGCCATCGCATTTTCATAATTATGTGCACCCAGAATATGCAGTTCTTCTACAGAAATAATTGCCTCTCTGCCACTATTTCTTGCCCACATAATTTCATTGCCATCCAGATAAAGACCTTCTTCTAAAACCTCTGTACTTGAAAAATAGATGACGTTTTGTTCCAGGGTTTTGCCAAAGTCACGCAGCACTTCGTCATTATAATTCAGTACACAGACATCCTCTTTGCTTTGGTTTTTCACAATGCTCTCTTTTGCAGCAATATAATTCTCCATCGTATGATGGCGGTTCAAATGATCCGGTGTGATATTTAAAATTGCTGCGGCTTTCGGTGCAAATGTCTGAATTGTCTCTAACTGAAAGCTGCTGATTTCCGCAACTACAACGGTATCCTCCGTCGTATCCTCCACCACACTGGTATAAGGTATGCCAATATTTCCTACGACCTGCACCTTTGCAAAATGTCTTTCCATAATCTGTCCGACAAGTGTCGTTGTTGTAGTCTTTCCATTGGTTCCTGTAATCGCAACAACCGTTCCTTTGCCAAGAACATAGGCAAGTTCTATTTCGCCCCAGATGCAAATCCCCTGAGTTTTCATCTGTTCCACAACCGGAATATCAAGCGGTACTCCCGGACTTAAAACAGCGATATCAAGTGTCGCTTCGATTTCTGCAGGGAGTGTTCCCAAAATCAGTTCTACTGCATTAAGACTTTGATGTTGCTTACGAAAAGCTGCCACATCAAGTGCTTCGTTTCCATCATATAAATAAACTTTTTTTGCATGACGCAGCAAAAGCTCGGCTGCTGCGACACCACTTTTTCCTGTCCCTACTACGACAAATGTCTTATTTGAAATATCCATAATCTGCCTCCATCGTTATCCTATATCTTACAATGCTGCATAACCAACCAGGCAAAGCAGCGCTGTAATAATAGAGAAAACAGCAACTACTCTTGTCTCTGACCAACCGGAAAGTTCGAAATGATGGTGAATTGGTGCCATCTTAAAAATTCGTTTTCCATGCGTAATCTTAAAGAAAGATACCTGAATGATTACAGAGAGAACTTCCACAAGATAAATCAAGCCCACAAGCAATATAAACAGCGGCATCTGCAGCATATAAGCTGTTGCAGCCACGAAACCTCCAAGAGCCAGAGAACCGGTATCTCCCATAAAAACGCTTGCCGGATAAACATTAAACAATAAAAATCCCAGAAGCGCTCCCACAACAGCGCAGGTAATTGGTTCAATACCACTGTGCATACCGACAGCTACAGCCGTAAAGAACACAGCTACAAGCACGGTAACAGACGATGCCAGACCATCCAGACCATCTGTAAAATTCACACCATTCACCGTTCCAATTACTGCAAAATATAGCAGTGGAATTGCAAGCCAGCCCAGATCAATATACTGTCCACCCGAAAATGGCACCAGCATCGCAAGCGATACATCCGTATAACGAACAAGATATACTGTAAAAATGGTTGTAACCACAATCTGAAGAAGCATCTTCTGCCATGCCAGCAAACCATCGGAACGACGTAATACAACTTTTAAATAATCATCTAAAAAACCAATTACGCCAAACCCTACCGTTAAAAATAAGATAGGAATGATCTTTGGATAGCGCGATATATAAAACAGTGATGTAATCACAACTGCTGCCAAAATAATCAGTCCACCCATCGTCGGTGTTCCTGTCTTAATCTGATGTGATTCTAATTCTTCACGTTCTGTCTGCCCTACTTTGAGTCTTCTTAAAAACGGAATAACAATCGGACCTAAAAGCGTTGCTATTCCAAATGAAATAAGTACCGGAAATAAAATTTTTTCAACCATAACGACTCCTTGTTTTTTATGCATTCTTTTGCAATTTTTTCATTTTTTCTCAACTTAATAGTATAAGCGTTTTACGTTTATTGCGCAACCGCGCCATCCGTATTTTTTTCTATTTGCTCCACCCCAAGATATGGCAGAATATTTTCAAACAGCTCGCTACATACCGGAGCTGCAATTGTACCTCCATAATATATGCCTTGTGGTTCATGGATAATTACAATCGCCAGAACCTGCGGATCGTCCGCCGGCGCAAATCCGATAAAAGATGCAATGTACTTGCCACTGCCACGCGGAAGCATCTGCGAAGTAGCTGTTTTTCCACCCACGGCAAAACCTTCTACCTGCCCGTTTTTCCCTGTTCCCTCTGCGACGACCTGATATAAAAGTCCGCGTAATGTCTGCGATGTCTTTTCTGATAACACACGACCTTTATCATCCGGGGTATAACGTTTATGAACCTCCCCATCTCTGCTTCTGCTTGTCAATGCAATGTGAGGACAAATACGTTTTCCACCATTAATCAACGATGATACCGTTGTTGCCATCTGCATCGGTGTCAGCTGAAACGATTGCCCAAATGATATCGTTGCCAATTCCACCGGTCCTACATTCTTCTGCTGATGCATAATCGTTCCTGCCTCTCCCGGCAAGTCAATTCCCGTTGTCCCAAGCATCTGAAATTGATCAAAATAGTGAAAAAATCCCTGTGCTCCCAGACGCAATCCCAACTGAATAAAGACTGGATTGCAGGAATTCATGATGGCATGAGTAAAATCCTCACTTCCATGACCTGTTGTTTTATGGCAGCGTATTTTTGTATCTTCCACCATAATACTCCCATTGCAGAAAAAGGGTTCCTCGGGTGTTACCACCCCTTCCTCCAATGCTGCTGCCGTTGTGATGATCTTAAAGGTAGAACCTGGTTCATACGTATCACTGATACAATCATTGCGCCACATCTCATTCAAAAGATCGGATTCCTTTTTTGTATCATCCATTTGTTCTTCGGGCAAAACAAATGGCTCTGCCAGTGAAAACTCCGGTACATTGACCATCGTATATATTTCTCCATTTTGCGGATTCATCACAATCATTTCCACCGCTGATGCTCCATGGCGCTGCATGGTCTTCTCTGCAAGCTGCGTTGCATAGCGTGAAATATTATAATCCAATGAAACATACAGATCATCTCCGGCTTCCGGCTCTAACCGAACCTCGCCTAATGCTTTCACTTCTATCCCTCTGGCATCGGTATAGGTAAGGATTTTTCCATCCTGTCCCTGCAACACCTCATCATAATAGCTTTCCAGTCCGATAATCCCCTGATTATCGCCACCGGTAAATCCTAACACCTTTGATAAAATTTGATGATAGGGGTAATCTCGCTTATAATCATCATCCACTTTCACACCGGCAAGATCATATGCCCGGATAGACTCGCCAATTTTCTTCGGCACATTTGTCTTTATCTTTTCAATCGAAGAAACCTTTATTACTTTCTTTCGTATTTCCTCTTCTGAAGCCCCTAATTCCTTTGTCAAACAGGCAATCACAGCATCTTCATCCTGTATCTGACTATGTATCACAGAAATCGTACACACTGTTTTGTTTGACGCAAGAACGATTCCATTCCGGTCTATAATACGGCCTCGTGCCGCCTTCACCTTACGTTCCCGCTGTTCTACATCTTCCGCCAGCGCTGCATAATGATTCGCTTGAAAAACCATCAGATATCCAACACGCACCCCCAGCAAAATCAGAACTACAATAAACATCCCACCGACTAGTTTTGCTTTTCGGTGGGAATATACACGTAATCGCTCCACAAATCAACTGCCTCAATCAAACGCTTTATCACATTTTATTCTGTTACAGCAGATTCCATACGTTCAATATTCAAATACGGCAAAATCTGTGAAAAGATATTTTTTGCAATGAAAGAAGACTGCGAACAGTGATCCTGCGCTTCTACATGCGGCACATCAACAACCACATACACCACGACCTGTGGGTCTTCCACAGGTGCATAGCCAATAAACGACACCACATAGTTTCCAGAGCCACGTGGAACCTTCTCTGCTGTACCGGTTTTACCGCCAATCGCATAACCCTCTACCGCTGCTTTTGCACCGGTTCCTTCGCTGACAACGGTGTACATATAGTCGCGAAGGGTATCACTTACTTCCTGAGAAACCGTCTCTTTCAATACTACCGGGTTGATTTCCTGCACCGTATTGCCGGAATCATCCACAACTTTTTTAACAACATGCGGCTGATACAAATCCCCTCCATTGATGAGAGAACAAAAAGATGATGCCAGCTGAACCATCGTCACATTAAATCCCTGTCCAAAGGAAGAAACTGCAAGGTTCGATTCCGTCTGTGCCAATTGTTCTTCGCTAAAAATCAAAGAAGCTGTCGATGCCTCTCCCGGCAAGTCAATACCGGTCTTCTGACCGAAGCCATATTCCCGGCTATATTTTGCAAAATTCGCCGGCCCAATGGAGCGTACCATCTGCATCATCGCATCATTACAGGAATCTCTGAGTGCGCCTCGCAAATCCTCCGTTCCATGACCTGTCCGCTTCACACAGCCAATTTCATGGCCACTTACCCATTCTCCACCATCACAGATATAGGTTTCGTCTCCGTGTAATGTTCCGGAATCCAGTCCCATTGCTTCTGTAAATGGCTTAAACGTAGATCCTGGCTCAAATGTCTTTGAAATTGCATAGTTCTGCCAGAGATTATTCAGTGTATTCATTTTGTCTTCATCTGACATCGCAGATAATTGTTCCTCTGTAAAGTATGCACTGAGATCCTTCGGATTATTCAAATCAAACGTTGGATACGATGCCATAGCAAGCACATCTCCATTTTTCGGATTCATTACAAGCACTGCCGTATTATCACTACCTGTCGTAGCACCTTCTGTCTCCTGCTTCATTTCCTCATTGGCTTGTAAAATAGCACTTTCTACAATGGTCTGTATGTTTGTATCTAATGTAGTCACCAGCGAATACCCATTCTCCGGCTCGATTACGGTCTGTTCAACATTGCTGTCCGCGTTGAGATACCCATAAGCTCTTCCATTCGTGCCGTTCAATGTATCATTGTACTGATTTTCCAACCCAATCACACCTGTTGTTGCATTGGAAAATCCAATCAACGCACTTGCTAATGATTGATAAGGATACGTTCTTGTATATTCTTTTTCAAACCAAACACCTGTAATCTGTCCTTTTGTATCTTCCCCTTCCATCAACGCTTCAAAAGCTGACTTCTGCTCATAAGATACATGTTTTGCCAACACCGTATATTCGCGTTCCGGATGTTCGTTCATCTGCGCATTCACTTCCTCTGCCGTAATCTCCGGAAAACATTGTGTCAGATATGCTATGGTTGATGCTATTTTATCTTCATTTGCATGTAAAACCTTATTATCCAAAATAACATTATAGACATCTACACTCGTAGCCAGAACCGTCCCTTTACTATCCATAATGTCTCCACGTTTATAAGGAATGATTGTACTATCGTATTCCTGCTGTGAAAGCACAATCTTTTCGTACTTCTCACCACTCGTATATTCAATGTACATCAGACGGATGATCAGAACCACAAAAAGAATGCATAATACGACAAATACGAGGTAAAGTTTATTATGCATTCTTCGAAGTAATTTTTTAGGTTTCTTTGGTTTTATTTGTTTTTTATTTGTTCTGCGCATTGTTCTCGTCAATCAAAAAACTCCTGTTCTACGGAATATTGTGATACTGATTCATGTAATCACTGCTTTCCATATCATAATATACGATTTGATCTGCACTTGCATAAACCATTCCCATTTCGTTCACTGCAACTGCCTTGATTTCGCCCAGATTCGTCTGACTGGCAATGCGGCTTTCGGTTGCATTGTTCGATGCCTTCAAATCAGAAATATTCTGTTCTAAGGCTGAAATATTATCCATATGTGTCGTAATACTGTTGGTCAGATTGATGTAACCAACAAATAACCCTACCACAGCAGTAGCGACCATTGCAACATATATAGAATAAATGCGTTTTTTACGCATCATTCTCTGCATTTTACGTCTTTCCTGGCGTTTTCTTCTCTCGCGTTCCTCTCGGATTTCACGTTCTCTTGTATGACGATCTGGTAACGGCTGTGCTACCTGTCGAACTGTATTCCCTTCTGTATAATAATATGTCTTTACTTCTGTCATAGCCGTTCTCCTTTTCTAAATTTCAAAAAGTCTTTTTATCGTTGTCTTTCAAATACACGCAGTTTTGCACTTCGTGATCTTGTATTTTGCTCCAATTCCTCTTCCGTCGGCAAAATCGGTTTTCGGGTAATCACACGTCCCTTTGACTTTTTCCCGCATACACATACCGGAAAATCTTTCGGACATGTACATGGATCCTGATTCTTCTTAAATGTGTTTTTAACGATCCGATCTTCCAGGGAATGGAATGTTATGATACAGATTCTTCCGCCATCATCTAACAAATCAATAAAAGCATCTAAATTCTGTGCTAAAACATCCAATTCACGATTCAGTTCAATTCGTATCGCCTGATATGTACGTTTTGCCGGATGACCTCCCGTCATCTGCAATTTCTTAGGGATGGACATTTCAATGATGCGGTTTAATTGTCCCGCTGTCTCAATGCGCCCGTTCTTTCGTTCTTTTACAATGTTTTTTGCAATGTTCTTTGCAAAACGATCTTCTCCATAATCACGAATCATGCGGTAAAGTTCTTCTTCCGCATAGTCGTTCACGATATCAGCAGCTGTCATTGGATTGTCCTGATTCATACGCATATCCAAAGGAGCATCCTCCACCATATAGGAAAATCCGCGTTCTGGTGTATCCAGCTGGAACGAAGAAACACCGAGATCTAACAAAATACCATCCACCTTGTCCATGCCAAGTTCGTGTACTCTTTCTACCATTGCCTCATAATTGCTATGTACAAAAGTTACGCGATCTTCAAATGGTCGTAACCGTTCGCCTGCAGCCTCAAGCGCATCATAATCCTGATCAATACCGATCAGACGTCCTGTTGTCAGACGCTTGGCAATCTCAAAGGAATGTCCGCCGCCTCCGAGTGTTCCGTCAACATAGATGCCATCTTCTTTGATATGTAATTGTTCGATTGTCTCCGGCAATAACACCGAATAATGATTGAATTCCATCTACGTCTCCACTCCTAAATACTAAGGCCAAGCTCAGCCATATGTTCTACAATTTCATCCATATCATCATAAGAACTTGCATCTGCATAACGATCCTTGTCCCAAATTTCGATTTTGGATAAAACACCCACAAGAACAACGTCTTTTTCCAAGCCTGCAAAATCACGAAGTACCGATGGAATCAAGATACGTCCCTGCTTGTCCACCTCACACATAGCAGCACCCGCAAAGAAAAAACGCATGAATTTACGCGCATCTTTTGTCGTTAAATTCACTTCACGAAACTTTTCCTCAATGCGTTTCCATTCTTCCTGGGAATATACGTACAAGCAGCCGTCCACGCCTTTTGTCACAACGAATTGATCGCCTAACTGTTCGCGAAATTTTGCCGGAACAATAAGTCTGCCCTTGGCATCTACGCTATGACTATATTCGCCCATGAACATATCTGCTGTACCTCCTTTCCCTTGCTGTGTTTATCCACACATTTATCAACTTATCCACCACTTCGTGACACCAAGTACCACTTCGCGCCACTTTTAACTACATTCTATGGTATAAAAGGGCAAAAATCAAGCCCGAAAACCTTGTAAATACAAGGCTTTCGGGCTTGTGGTGAGTAGTGGAGGGCTGTCCCACTACAACTTCTAGTATCACATTTCAAACAACTACAAGACCCAGTGGTTCCCCTCCTTTTCTATACAATTTTCAAAGTATATATAGAAATTCGCACAAAATTTGCCTATATTTTTTGTGCATTTTTATTTTTTTGCCTGCTGCATCCCCTTCTTTTTTTCAGAACGATATCTTACGACAAATAAAACAGCCGACACTGCCATGAGCACAACAGCAAGCGCCTGTGAAACAGGAAATCCCGTAATCCACATTTTTAACTGATCCGTGCGCAATCCTTCGATCCAGAATCTTCCCATGCCATAAAAGAACAAATAAAAACAGAAAAATTCTCCATGGAATTTTTTATGCTTTGTCATAAGCAAAATAAATACAAGCAACGCCAGGTTCCACAACGATTCGTACAAAAAAGTCGGGTGTACCTGTATATAGGAAACGCCATCCACAACGCGGGCATGTGCAAGCATTTCCTGTGTGACATCATCCATAGAGCGTATTGCATTGAGTGGCAATTCCATGGCAAACAGACCGTCTGTATATTGTCCAAATGCTTCACGGTTAAAAAAGTTGCCCCAACGTCCCAAAATCTGTCCAACCAGAAGTCCCGGTGCAGCCAGATCTGTAAATTGTAAAAAGGAAATCTTTTTGATACGGCACATAATGTATACCGTCAGAATTCCTGCAAGTACGCCTCCATAAATCGCAAGGCCGCCCTGTCTGATATTGAAAATAGAAAGCAAATTATCCTTATAGTAATCCCATGCAAATGCAACATAATAAATTCTCGCACCAATCACTGAAAAAATAATGGTAAAAATACATATATCAAGACATTGATCCGGATCCAGTCCATCCTTTTTTGCACGATGCAAAATCAACGACACCCCAAGCACCATCCCTAGTGCAATCACCATGCCATAAAACGCAATCGGAAACCCAAATATTTCCACACCTTTACCTACATGTTTCAGATATATATGTAGATTAGGGAAATTAATATCCATATTCATTCCTTTTTCCACCTTTCATTTTCTGTTTCCTACTGTAGCACATTTTCATCCATAGCAAAAGACCCGCTTTGTATCACGGGTCTTTCTCCTTTTCTTATTTTAAAGAAAAACTTGCACACATTGTCTGGCCTACACCATTACTATCGGCAATATCAACACTTCCTGCCTCACACTTACCACATGCATTATATTGACAATTCTTTGCGTCACAGGTAATTGCTGTCACTCCATCCGGCTCTCCTGCCTTATTGATGGCACTTCCGTCCAAACCAATTTCATAGTTACCACAGTAGGTTTCCTCGCTCTTTTTCGCGCTCTTCCCCTCTACCGTGATTCCTGCTCTTGCGCACATTTTTTTCTCATTGTAGCGGCATTCTGTTGCTTTACAATCCAATTGTGTCATATCAAAACTCCTTCCTTTTGCCTGTTGCAAATAAAAAAATAGCAGCTTGCACTTATGCAAGCCACTATACTATTATGTCCGGATCTTTCTGTGCTATGCACGTATCTTTCCTGTATTTTTTTACATTTTAAATGATTAACATAGCATCCCCAAAACTGAAGAAACGATAACGTTCCTGAACGGCTTTTTCATATGCTGCCATAACATGCTCTCTGCCAGCAAGTGCACTGACAAGCATCACAAGGGTGGATTCTGGCAAATGGAAATTTGTAATCAGACCATCGATTACTTTAAAGGAGTAGCCCGGATAAATAAAAATATCCGTCCATCCGCTCTTTTCATGTAATGTTCCATCTGCTTCCGCTGCTGATTCCAAAGTTCGCGTACTTGTTGTTCCAACAGAAATCACACGTCCACCGTTTTTCTTTGTTGTGTTAATCAGCTCCGCCGCTTCTTCCGAGATTTGGAAAAATTCAGAGTGCATATGATGATCCAGCACGTTGTCCACTTTCACAGGTCGAAACGTACCAAGGCCAACATGCAGCGTTACTTCCGCAATCGAAACGCCCATCTGTCGGATTTCATCCAGCAATTCTTCTGTAAAATGCAATCCGGCCGTTGGCGCTGCTGCAGACCCATCATACTTCGCATAAACTGTCTGATAGCGGTTTTTATCTTTCAATTCATGTGTGATATAAGGTGGCAGTGGCATCTGACCCAGCTGATCTAAGATTTCTTCAAAAATCCCATCATATGTAAAACGAATCAGGCGGTTTCCTTCATCTACAATATCAATCACTTCACCTTTTAACAGACCATCTCCAAATGTAAGTCTTGTGCCTACACGTACTTTTTTCCCAGGTCTGACTAAAGTTTCCCATACATCATCACTTTTGCGCTTTAAAAGAAGAATTTCCACTTTACCGCCCGTCTCTTCACGTACTCCGTATAATCTCGCCGGAATCACCTTTGTATTATTAATCACAAGGCAATCGCCCGGTTTCAGATAATCCTTAATATCATAAAAATGGCGATGCGTTACATCGCCACTTTTTTTATCCAGGATCATAAGTCTTGAATTAGATCTTTTTTCCAGAGGATCCTGTGCAATCAGTTCCTCTGGCAGATCATAATAAAAATCTTTTACATCCATGCTTTTCCTCAATTACTTTCTAAGCTGTATACCCATTGCTTCTAGTGCTTTCAAAATACGGTTCATAGCCGATGCAATATCTTCTTCCTCTAAGTTCTTATCCTTTGCTCTAAAGGTCAAAGAATATGCTACTGACTTATGACCCTTCATAATCTGATTTCCTTCATAAATATCAAAAAGTTCATAAGACTCTAAATAGCTGCCGCCTTTTTGTTCAAAGACATCTTCAATCTGTCCAACCAGAATATCCTTTGGCACAACCATACTGATATCTCTTGTTGCAGCCGGGAATTTTGCAATACCTTCAAACTTTTTGTCAAAGGAAACAAATCCCATGACTGCAGGCATATCCATCACTGCAATATATGTGCGCTCTTTCATGCCATAGTTTGCGCACACCTTTGGATGTACCTCTCCCAAATAGCCGATTACGGTATCCTGATATAATACATTAGCCTGTCTGCCCGGATGTAAGAATTTCTTTCCTGCCGCCGGATCATAAGAAAGTTTTGCTTCCATACCAAGCTGTGATGTAATTTCTTCTATCACACCCTTCATTGTAAAGAAATCGCCTTCGCCGTACATACCAAGTGTCAACTGCATTCTTTCTTCTGGAAGCTCCGTCAAAGGCAGCTGCTTTGGCAGATAAATGTTGCCCATTTCGAATAAACGGACGTCTTTGTTACGACGGTTTGCGTTGGTCGCCAAAGAGGTCATCATACCATTGAGCGGCACTGTACGCATGATACTAAAATCTTCTCCAAGTGGATTCGAAATAACAATCGCCTGGCGAAGCGCATCATCCTTATCCAAAAGCAGTTTATCAAATACTTTTGGACTTTCAAACGAATACGTCATACCCTGTGAAAATCCACAGAACTGTGCTACATTGCGTACAATTTTTTCAACTTTTAACTTTTCAGAAAGACGACCTGTAGTTGCCTCACCGCTTGGAAGCGATGTTGGAATCTTGTCATATCCATAAAAACGTGCTACTTCCTCTGCTAGATCGGCGTAGCTTTCCAGATCCTGTCTCCAGGATGGCACAAGCACCTCACGTGTTTGTTCATCATATCCCAAATCCAAACGCTTAAAATACGCAAGCATTTCTTCTTCTGCAATGGCAGTACCTAACATATGATTGTACTTCTCCGGTTCAAATGGCAAACGTCTGCCTTCCATTTTTGTTGTATACACATCAATGGCACCACCAACAACTTCACCGGCTCCCAATTCCTCAATCAGCTGGCAGGCACGATTCATAGCTTCCATTGCATTGTTTGGATCCAATCCCTTTTCAAATTTTCCGGAAGCATCTGTACGCAATCCCACACGTTTTGATGACAGACGAATATTCGTTCCATCAAAACAAGCTGCTTCAAATAACATAGTAGATACGTTGTCTGTAATCATGGAATTTTCACCACCCATGATGCCGGCAATACCAATTGCTTTCTTACCGTCACAGATCATCAAAACATTTTCATCAACATTTCTTTCCTGACCATCCAGTGTTACAAAGGTATCTCCCGCATTTGCGCGGCGAACCACGATTTCCTTACCTTCAATGGTATCCATGTCATACGCGTGCATTGGCTGTCCGTATTCTTCCATCACATAGTTTGTGATATCAACGATATTGTTGATTGGACGAATTCCCTGCGTACGCAATCTCTGCTGCATCCATTCTGGAGAAGGTGCAATTTTGATATTTTTTACCACTCTTGCGGTATAACGAGGACAAAGATCGGTTGCCTCTACGCTTACTTTAATATAATCGTTAACATCCTCATCATTTCCTGTCTCTGTGACAACCGGTGGTACAAATTCCTTTTTAAATGTTGCTGCTGCTTCTCTTGCAAGTCCTAATACAGCAAAACAATCTACACGGTTCGATGTGATTTCATATTCGATTGCAGTATCGTCCAGTCCTAAAACGGCTACTGCATCTGCGCCCACTTCGGTATCTTCCGGGAAAATATAAATACCATATTCCGGTGCTTCCGGGAACATATTGCGGTCTGAACCAAGTTCTTCAATCGAGCACATCATACCATATGACTCCACACCACGAAGTTTTCCCTTTTTAATTTTGATGCCGCCTTCTGTCTTTTCACCATTGTGTCCACCAGCTACATTACCGCCGTCTAATACGACCGGAATTTTGGCTCCTTCGTATACATTTGGTGCACCGGTAACAATCTGAATTGTCTCATCACCAACGCACACCTGGCATACAACCAGCTTATCTGCATCCGGGTGTTTTTCAATTTTTTCAATCTGACCAACAACAATCTTGTCGAGGTCTTTGTTCATGCATTCATAGAACTCTACTTTGGAGCCTGACAAAGTCATAGCATCCATAAATTCCTGAGGCGTAACAGAAAGCCCCGGTACTAAATCTTCAATCCATTTCAATGATGTTCTCATGCTATTTCTTCCTCCTACTCCTAGAACTGTTTCAAGAAACGATCATCGTTCTCGTACAGCATTCTCATATCGTCAATTTCATACTTCAAAAGCGTGATTCTTTCCAGGCCAAGACCAAAAGCAAATCCCTGATATTCATTTGGATCAATACCACTCATCTTCAACACCTTTGGATGTACCATACCACATCCCAAAATCTCAATCCAGCCCTCGCCTTTACAGAAGCGACAGCCCTTTCCTCCACATTTAAAGCAGGAAACATCCATCTCCGCACTTGGTTCTGTAAATGGGAAATGATGTGGACGGAATTTCACCTTGGTATCTGCTCCAAACAGCTGTTTTACAAATTCCTGTAACGTACCTTTTAAATCAGCAAATGTAATATTTTTATCAATCACCATACCTTCAATCTGGTGGAAAGATGGTGAATGTGTTGCATCCACTTCATCTGAACGGAACACTCTTCCCGGTGCAATCATACGGATTGGCAGCTTGCCTTTCTCCATCACACGCACCTGTACAGGAGAAGTCTGTGTACGAAGTAAAATATCCTTATTAATATAAAAGGTATCCTGTTCATCCTTTGCCGGATGATTTGCAGGAATGTTTAACGCCTCAAAATTGTAATAGTCATATTCTACTTCCGGGCCTTCTACCACTTCATATCCCATACCAACAAAGATATCTTCTACTTCCTGCAAAACATTTGTATTCGGATGCAAATGTCCGATTTTTGCTTTCTTTGCCGGAAGTGTCACATCAATAACTTCTGATTTCAAACGCAATTCCATCTCGGCTCCTTCCAGACGCTCTTTTGCCTCTGCAAGTTTTTCCTCAATGGCACTTCTTGTCTCATTTACAAGTTGTCCTACCGCCGGACGATCTTCCGGTTTTACATCCTTCATTGATTTCAAGACTGCGGTCAACTCACCTTTTTTTCCAAGTATCGCCACACGTACATCATTGAGCGCTGTCATTTCATCTGCAGCTTCAATTTGTTCCATGGCTCTTTTTGTGATTTCCTGTAACTTATCCTTCATTTCTATCTCCTTTTCTTTATTTTTCTCATCGTCATAACATAAAAAGCGGAGCCCTCATCCCATAGGGACGAAGTGACTCCGCGTTACCACCCTGATTCCAGATTCCTCTGACTCTCATATGCTTAACGTGCACTAACCGTCGCAATCTACTTCTCGTTCAATCGCGCAGCTCCTGCGGGAAATTCACATACTACCTTACCTTAGAACGACTTCCAGCCGATGATCGCTCCTCTCTGTAAAAAGTATAGCCTGCTACTGTACGCATTCATTGCCTTTAACATTTGACATTTTAGCATAGCCCCCAAAAAACATCAAGATTTATTTCTTTTCCAGAACGATTTCCCTTTCTGGCGTAATTTTTGCATCTTGTTTTTCATAAAACGTCCAAGCACTTCCGCAAAGAAAACATTTACCTCTGCACACATAAACATAATGTACATACAAGAGTATAACCAGAACATCATCAACACGATAGTTGACATACTGCCATAAATAGAAAAGCCATTGTAAAAATTAACATAGATCGATAGAAAAATCGAAAACACATACCAGATCAGCGCGCATAATAGTGCTCCCGGAATCTGTGAAAGTGCCTTTACTTTTTTATTTGGCAACTGTGTGAAAAGCCATACAAATAAGCCTGTTAAAACAGCAAACACCACCAGTCCACGAATCAATGGTCTTACGCTTACAATCGCTACCAATAGCCCCCAGACGCCAAACGCCTGGTCCAGAAGTCCCTGAATATATTCCGTAAATACCATCAGAATCAAAACAATAATAATTGCAAAAATAAACACAACGGTATAGACAATCGACCAGAAACGAACTACAAACCAGTTTCTCGTCTCATCAATGCCATTTAATACATTCAACCCCGCTGTCATATACTGCAACGCTTTTCCTGCAGCCCACAACGCGATAATCGCTGTAATGGAAATAATACCCACGGAACGCGAATACACTTCGTTTAATATCGGCTGTAAAATGGGTTCTATATATTTTGGCATCGCCCGGCACAACAGATCCGTCACATATTCCTGCGAAATATTTGTGTATTGTAATAAGGAAGTAAACACCATCAAAAAAGGGATTGCAGACATAATAATAAAAAACGCTGCCTGCGCTGCAAATGCCCCTATGTTATCCCTTTTACATTTATCCAGATATGTTTTGACATATCCTATGACCATCCATATCATATTGTTTCCTCTATCCTTTTAATACAGCTTTTGTATCGCTGTTCCATGGTAAAAATACTGCAAAATATCTGTATATGCAAAGCCGGATGCCGCAAGTGCTTTTGCACCATTCTGACTCATACCGACGCCATGACCAAAACCTCCGCCATAAATCAAAAACTGTCCATCCTTTTGCTTTTCAACCGTAATTGCCGCACTCGGCAATGTCGTCGTATTTTTTATTGTTTCCTGATTTTGTAAAACCACATAATCCGTAAGATCTCCTAAAATCTGACGGATATGTAACTGGTCGTTTACCGTTATATTTCCACCCGAGAAAGCAAGTACAATCGTCATTGCAACGCCGCCAGGGTTTCTTTTTTTCACGGTTATATTTTTTAAACTGCCAAACACATCCGCATCTGCAATGCCGGCATCCATGATTTTCTTTTTTAGCTTTTTATCACAGGATACCGTATCATCTGTCTGCAGATAGTTACACAAATGGGCGCGGACTTTTGAAAAATCGTTTGCTGTCAAAGATGCCTGCCAGCGAAAATACCTCTCTCCCGCTTCATATGCCTGTTCATCCGGACTGCGCAAATAAGCATCAAAATCCTGTGTTGCCTGCTGTACTCCCAGATATCCCGCCTGGAAAACAGACGTATCCATATCCCCAAATAACGTTCCATCCTGCATATAACCACACGACGTCGAGTAATATAACGTATCTACCACAGCATCGTCTTTCATCAGAATCTGACCTGTCGTAGCAAGAATTGCTTCATTCGTCTCTGCCGATTCCATTCCCTGATTATACACCTGAAAAGATACGGTGTCATCCATATTCCCTTTCACTTCCGGATACGCATAGCGGTTGCTATGCCCGTAAGCATAGGTCCTCGCGCAAATTGCCTGCGCTTTCAATGCTTCCGCACCATAGGTTCTCGGCATTTCACTCGGGACAACACGCTTGAGATAATATTCCATTGGAATATCATTGACCAGCACAAGTCCCTGCTGCTCTCCCCATATTTCAAGCGTTCCCTCATAACCAATTGATGTCACACCATCTTCATTCACAAGATACCACTGATTTCCCGGATTACAGGAAATCGTCATCACGTTTCCATTCTGGCATTGTTCCGCCGTAACTTCGGTTTGCGTCTGTGGCGCAATCGTCTGCGTCTGCCCATCCTTGGTAATAGTCAAATCTCCATCTCCATAAACGGTAACTTTTCCCCGATAAATATCCTGATCACGATCTTTCAAAACAATGCGCAATTCTGAAGAATAGGGCATTGCTTGCGGCGCTTGTTGTTCCTCCGCATTTTCCGATTCCTGCGTTACTGCACTTCCTCTTGCGATAAAATCCTCAAGACTCTGTATTTTCCCTTGGGTATAGAGAATCAGAAGAATCAAAAAAATACATATTACCACAAGAAATATAATCATGCGATAATCCTTCGGCTTTCGTATGGTATAACGTGTCCGCTTTTTCATTCTGTTCTCCCTCCTTCTCTACACAGCGATAGAAAACACAAGAAAGGAAGTCACCGGCGGCAACTTCCTTGTCTTATGTGTTTTTATCTTTTTGTATCCCCAAAATGCCGGGCCTGATATTTTGACTCCTAGCAATGCTAGGTGGGTAACCGCAATCTGACTTCTGCCTTCCACTGCGAACGGAGGCCTGACATCCATCAGACAATATAAGAATCCCTTTTAAAGTAAATGTAGGTTCAAAACAACAGGTTGAATCGCACATTCCAGGTTGATTTTTCTATTGCTATTATATGATAACTCTCTGGAAATTACCATAAGAATTTTATGGTTTTTTTACACATAACAATTTCTTGCTTTTCTTCGTAAAATCGTGATAATATATTGTATATACGCAAAAGGAGGTAACTATTGTGACAAATCATTCATTTAGCGAAATTACGCCTCAGTTAGTGCATTTATCCGAGTTATCCAAGAAATCTTCTTACATCGATCCGGAGCTTTATACCAAATACGATGTAAAAAGAGGTCTTCGTGATCTAAACGGAAAAGGTGTTTTGGTAGGAATCACAGAAATTTCTGAAGTCAATTCCACCAAAATCGTAGACGGCAAATCTGTTCCTTGCGACGGACAGCTGTTCTATCGTGGCTATAATGTACAAGATCTGATTGCCGACCTTTCAGATGACTGCTTCTTCGGTTTTGAAGAGTGCACCTATCTGCTTCTTTTCGGCAAGTTACCAAATAAACAGGAACTTCATGATTTCTGTGAATTACTTAGCAACTATCGTTCACTTCCGCAGAATTTTGTCCGCGATGTTATAATGAAAAAGCCTAGCAAAGATATGATGAACGCTTTAGCACGTGGTGTCTTAACGCTTTATTCTTACGACGAAAAACCGGACGACACTTCAGAAGCGAACGTACTGCGTCAGTGTTTGCAATTAATCAGTATGTTCCCTCTCCTTTCGGTCTACAGTTATCAGACCTATCGTCATTATTATAATAACGAAAGTCTGATTATTCACCCGCCAAAGAGAGAATATTCAACTGCAGAAAACATTTTGCATTGTCTCCGTGACGACAGCAAATTCACGCCACTGGAGGCCAAATTATTAGACGTAGCGCTCATTCTTCATATGGAGCACGGTGGTGGTAACAACTCGACCTTCACAACACATCTGGTATCCTCTTCCGGAACAGATACATACTCTGCTATTGCAGCTGCTATCGGTTCTCTTAAGGGGCCAAAACATGGTGGTGCTAACATCAAGGTTGTCAAAATGTTCGCAGATATGAAAGAAAAAGTAAAAGACTGGACCAGCGAAGAAGAAGTTGGAAATTACCTTCGTGATCTGCTCGACAAAAAAGCCTTTGACCAGGCCGGTCTCATCTATGGTATTGGACATGCTGTATATTCCTTGTCTGACCCGAGAGCCCTGACCTTCCACTCTTTCGTAGAACGTCTGTCTCACGAAAAAGGATATGACAAAGAATTCGCACTCTACACACTTGTAGAACGTCTGGCACCGGAAATCATTGCTGAAAAGCGTAAAATCTACAAAGGTGTTAGTCCAAACGTCGATTTTTACAGTGGATTTGTTTATCAGATGCTCGGTCTTCCATTAGAGCTTTATACGCCAATCTTTGCAATCGCTCGTATTGCAGGATGGAGCGCACACCGTATGGAAGAAGTATGTCATAAGGGCAAGATTATGCGTCCTGCTTATATGACAGTATGTCCTCACAAAGAGGTCATCCCAATTGATGAACGTGAATAATTGATAAAAACGGATACTTTTCACAATGAGGTGCTCCTCAAATAGAAAAGTATCCGTTTTTAATTTACGATTTTAAAAAAATCATATAACTTTGCTATTGCACTTTACTTCTTTTGGCGAAAAAGTTTCACACCCTATACAAACCCAATCAAAAGAATTTCTCCTTCCCCTTACGAAACTGTACAGAGAACCAAACCCATGCTGCAATAAAAATAACGAGTGCAATCACATTAACGATTTGTCCCAGATTAGCGAACGCATCGTTACAAATACCTACAATTCCAAATCCTGTTCCAATCAGACCGATCCCCATTCCTTTTGGAAAAAGATAAGCAATAAAACCTTCCACATCCTTACAGCGTGTCATTTCTTCCACCGGCACAAACAACGTCGGTACCAGACCTTCCTTTTTCATCTTAATTGTACTAAATACAATGTAAACTCCTAAAATTGTCATGATTGCATCAAATACAACCATCATATCTGCATTTGTCATACCTGCACCTCTTTCTTCTTTTTGTTTATTATACCGATATCCATTTTTTCTTTCAATAAAATCTCACGTTTTGCACAAATTATTTGAATAATCAGGGCGTTTGATGTAATATTAGATATATATTTATTACATTAGTTAAGCATATTTTCAAGGAGCAATAGAATTATGGATTTATCAAATAAAAGTATATTGATCTGCGACGATTCAATACTTGCAAGAAAAAGTCTGAAAGATGCCATCAACAGCTATGCGTCTGGTGCTACTTTTTATGAAGCAACCAACGGAGAACAGTCTGTTTCCTTATATAAAGAACACCATCCGGATATGGTTCTTCTTGACATTGTTATGCCACTCAAGGACGGTATTTCTGCAACCAAAGAAATCATCAAGGAAAACGCAGATGCTACGATTATTATTGTATCCTCTGTAGGAACACAATTGCAGTTAAAGAAAGCTATCGAAGCCGGCGCAAAAGACTTTATTCAAAAGCCAATCAACCAGGCACAGATTGACCGACTCATCAACATACATTTAGGGGGAGAATCATAGAATGTATTCACAGTTTTTCGGCAGTTATCTGCTTCGAAGAGGGGCTATCACGCCTGAACAATTGACACATGCCATCTCACAATCATCTGCTGCACACATCAAATTAGGCACCCTTGCCATACACAAAGGCTATATGGTTGCATCAGAAGTAGAAGAAGTATGTTACTTGCAGACACGTGAAGATCGACGTTTTGGTGAAATTGCCATAGATCGTGGTTATTTGACAGAAGAACAAGTGCGTGATCTTCTAAAAACACAAACGCCTAATTTTTTACTCTTCGGACAATGTCTGGTCGATGATGGAGCTATCACTTATAGCGAACTTCAAACACTTATTTTAGATTATGAAGCAGAAAATGAACTGTGTGAAATTGATTTAGATCTTGATTTGGAGAATCAGGAAAAAATCTCTCATCTGATTGAACGTTTTTTCCTCGTTGCTGAAATCCCTATCAACGCATACAGTACGATGTATATGGAATTGCTGTTCAACAACCTTGTACGTTTTATTGGTGATGATTTTACACCACTCACCCCAATTCCTTGTACTGAATATCCTGTGAATTATTGTGTATCACAAAACATTCATGGCAAAACTGATTGTTCCTCCCATATTGATATGGAACAGGATGTTGCCATTGCATTTGCTTCACGCTTTGCGAAAATGGAATTCACTGCATTTGACGAATATGTACAAGCTTCCATTGAAGATTTTATTAATTTACATAATGGTCTGTTTCTGGTCAACATGTCCAACGATCATGCTATTGAATTATCGCTTGATCCACCAAGTGTATCGGATGAAGACACATTAGCATTATCACCGAACTCTTTTGTTCTGCCAATCATTTATCCATTTGGTGCAATACATTTCATTATCAGTTTGCATAACAATTTATAATTACAATAAAAGAACTAAGTAAATCCTTCACAATTTACTTAGTTCTTTTTCTTATCTCTCTATTCTGCTGCTTTATTTAAGGAAATTTCTTACAACCTGTGGCATTTCCTCTACTGCACAAATCATCTTATGGCGAACTGGTGCGCTTCGAATTTCCTCTACTGCTTTTGGTACAGCCACACGGGAAATTTCACTTAATTTATCAATCAAAGCAAAATCATCCACATCCGCATATGCAGGGTCAATCGCACTCATAACACTCTTTGCAAACTTAAATGGACTTGCTGTCGATGCAATGACGGTCGGTGTTTCATCCTTTGTTTCTTCTTTATACTTTGCATATACGCCACTAGCAACTGCTGTATGGGTATCAATAACATATCCTGTCTTTTCATACAAATCATGAATGACCTGTGCCGTTTCTTCCTCGCTTGTATAATTGCCATAGAAATCCTGCAAAGCTTCTCGCATCTGCGGCGTAATTTCATATCGGCCTTTGCTTGTCAAATCCTGCATCAGAGCCGCATTGGCTTTTGCATCTTCTCCGGCAATACGATATATCAGACGTTCTAAATTGCTGGAAATCAAAATATCCATAGATGGTGAATTGGTCAGCACAAACTCTCTGTTTCTGTCATACACACCTGTACGGAAAAAGTCAAACAAGACTTTATTTTCATTGGAAGCACAAATCAATTTCGCAATCGGAATACCCATATTTTTTGCATAAAATGCAGCCAGAATATTACCAAAATTACCGGTTGGAACAACCACATTGATCGGTTCGTTTTCTTTTATTTTGTCGTTTGCAAGCAAACGACTGTATGCATATACATAATAAACAATCTGTGGAACCAGACGACCAATGTTAATGGAATTGGCAGATGAAAACTGATATCCGGCAGCATCTAACTCTTTTGCAAGTGTTTCGTCCGCAAACATCTTTTTCACACCTGTCTGCGCCTGATCGAAATTACCATCGATTCCGACAACCAAAGTATTCTCTCCCACCTGTGTCACCATCTGCTGTTTTTGGATTGGGCTGACACCGTCCTTTGGATAAAAGACAATAATCTTTGTACCTTCTACTCCGGCGAATCCGGCAAGCGCAGCTTTTCCGGTATCTCCACTTGTAGCTGTCAAAATAACGATATCATTTTTGATCTGATTTTTCCTTGCGGATGTAATCATCAAATGCGGCAAAATCGATAATGCCATATCCTTAAAAGCAATCGTAGATCCATGGAACAATTCTAAATAGTAAGCACCGTCCGCATAAACCAGTGGTGCAATTTCTTCTGTATCAAACTTGGCATCATAAGCACGATTGATACAGTTTTCCAATTCTTCTTTTGTAAAATCTGTCAGAAACAGCTTCATCACTTCATAGGCTGTCTCCTGGTATGTCATCTTACTCAATTCTTCTAAACTGACATCTAATTTGGGAATGCAGGTTGGAACAAATAATCCACCACCATTCGCCAAACCTTTTAAGATTGCCTGTGAAGCGCTCACCACTTCAGATGCATCTCTTGTGCTTACGTACTGTAATTCCATTTCCTTACCTCTTCCTTTTCACTCACTTTTGTTTAACTTTCACACATCACTACGTTAATTTCAATTATACGTTATATGCAAAAGCCATGTCAACGTAGGATTTCTCAAAACTCTTTCCTTATGTTATAATGTTTTTCATCAAAATGACTATATATAAGGAAAGGAAAACATTATGTCCATCGGTGTCTATCAAGCCCGCAAAAAAAATGGTTCTATCTACTATCGTGCAAGTCTGACTTACCACTCCAAGCATATCAGCCTTGGCAGCACTGATGATGAGGTAACTGCCGATGCCCTCTATCAGGAAGGCATGCGCATTCTTTCTGATGCTGGCATTACCATCGACAACTACATTTCCCACATCCATCATCTATCTTTTGAAAAAGCAATCAGTCTTCTGAATTATCGCGATCATGGCATATACATCAAGACGCCCATTTACTTGCAAAATGGCTTCTTTTCTTATTATTTAAAGCCGGATTATAATCTCAAATTTGATAATGATGATCTCTTTTATTACTCCAGCCACAAAATCATTTGCCGCGGAAATCACTTATTCGTTAACGACTATGGGATGCAATATAACATTGCCAACCGCTATGGTATCAAAAACTATGCGGTCCAAAACCGTGATTATCTGTTTGTCAATGGAGACGCCTCGGATTACCGCTATGCAAACATCCGTATTCTTAACACCTATCACGGCATTACGCAGACCTTAAAAAATGGTAAGTGCTGTTTTCTTGCAAAAATGCATCTGAATGGCGATGTTATTATTGGCAGATATTCTTCCGAAACAAAGGCCGCCATTGCCTACAATAAAGCGGTAGACTACGCCAGAGATCATGGCATTCAAAAGAACTTTATTGAGAACTATATCCCAGATTTATCTGCGCGTGAATATGCCGATTTGTATGCATCGCTGCATTTGTCACAGACGTATCTGGATTATATTGATCATTTTCCCGTAACACAGAATAAAAAGATATAATAGAACCCGATTCTCATCAGAACCGGGTCTTCTTTTTATTGTTGATTGATGTAATTGACAAGGCCTTCACAATCTATGATTTTTTGCATAAATGGTGGAAATGCCTGTCCCTGATATGTCTCACCTTTTGTTTTGTTTGTGATCAGTCCACTGTCAAAATCTACATGAACCTCATCACCCTCTGCAATCTTTTTTGCTGCCTCCGGGCACTCTACAATCGGAAGTCCAATGTTGATTGCATTACGATAGAAAATTCTGGCAAACGTCTCCGCAATAACACAACTCACACCAGCTGCTTTAATAGCAATTGGCGCATGTTCTCTCGAAGAACCACAGCCAAAATTCTTTGTAGCTACAATAATATCTCCCGGTGTCACTTTATGAACAAAGTCTGCATCAATATCTTCCATGCAATGTGTTGCCAGTTCTTTTGGATCTGACGAATTTAAATATCTTGCCGGAATAATAACATCGGTATCTACATTATCACCAAATTTAAATACTTTTCCTTCTGCTGCTTTCATCTCATCACCTCTTATATCTGTTCCGGTCCACTGATTTTTCCGGTAATAGCACTTGCTGCTGCCACTGCCGGACTTGCCAGATAAACCTCAGAATCTACATGCCCCATACGACCTACAAAGTTACGATTCGTTGTAGAAACACAACGTTCTCCTGCGGCTAAAATTCCCATATAACCACCAAGGCAAGGTCCACAGGTCGGTGTACTGACAATTGCTCCTGCTTCAATAAAGGTACGAATAAATCCAGCTTCCATTGCATCCAGATAAATCTGCTGTGTTGCCGGAATTACAATCACGCGCACACCTTTTTTTACTTTTTTTCCTTTTAAAATTTCAGCGGCAGTTTTTAAATCTTCAAAGCGGCCATTGGTACAAGAACCAATCACTACCTGATCAATCGCAACATCACCGACTTCATCTATAGTCTTTGTATTCTCCGGCAAATGTGGAAAAGCAACTGTTGCTTTCAAAGTAGAAAGATCAATCGTATATTCCGCATCATACACAGCATCTTCATCTGCTTCGTAAACTTTATAATCTCTTATTGAATGTTCTGCCATATACTGCTTTGCAAGATCATCTACCGGAAAGATTCCATTTTTACCACCTGCTTCGATTGCCATGTTCGCGATGGTAAAACGATCATCCATAGACAGATACTGGATTCCCTCACCCACAAATTCCATGGATTTGTAAAGTGCTCCATCCACACCAATCATACCAATGATATGCAAAATCACATCTTTACCGCTGATATATTTTCCCGGTTTACCAACCAGACGAAACTTTATTGCCGATGGCACTTTAAACCATGCTTTTCCTGTTGCCATGCCAGCTGCCATATCCGTGCTTCCCACACCGGTAGAAAAAGCACCAAGTGCACCATAGGTACAAGTATGTGAGTCTGCACCGATAATCACGTCACCTGCCACAGTGAGTCCTTTTTCCGGAAGAAGTGCATGCTCAATTCCCATCTCTCCAACATCAAAATAATTGCTAATCTCATGTTTGCAGGCAAACTCGCGAACACATTTGCAATGTTCTGCAGATTTGATGTCCTTGTTTGGTACAAAATGATCCATAACAAGTGCAATCTTATCCTTGTGGAATACGCCATCCACTTTCATTTTTTCAATTTCATGAATCGCTACCGGCGATGTAATATCATTTCCAAGAACCAGATCCAGATCAGCCTCAATTAACTGTCCCGCCACAACCGTATCTAAGCCGGCATGTGCTGCAAGAATTTTTTGTGTCATCGTCATTCCCATGACATTTCCTCCTTATCACTCTGATTTATATTTATATGCATTACTTTCTTTTTTTGCCCGGGAATCAGCATATGTTTGCAGCCATATCTGTTATTCCGGGCAGTTTTCTTTTATACAATATTGATTTTATCACGAAACATAATATAATAGAAATACATATTAAATATATTTATTATAACTATAGGTTATATTATTGCGCATTAGGAGGTACTATGAACAATCCACTCTCTTCCTACCATATTTTTTACGAAGTAGCCAAGGCAGGAAGTTTTTCAAAAGCGACAAACCAGCTGTATATCAGTCAGCCGGCAATCAGCAAATCCATCCAAAAACTGGAAGAATCTTTACACACCCGGTTATTTTTGCGTAATTCCAAAGGGGTGCGCTTAACACCGGAAGGTGAATTATTGTATCACCATTTGGAAACGGCGTTTTCTTCCATCGGCAGTGCAGAAGCAAAACTGGAATCCTTAGCACAAAACGATGGGGGCACCCTGCATATCGGTGTAAGTACCACCCTGTGCAAATATCTGCTTCTTCCCTACTTATCCGCTTTTATCCGCGAACACCCAAAGATCAGTATCCGTATCCGTTGCCAGTCTTCCAATGAGACATTAAAAATGCTTGCCGACGATACCATTGATATCGGGCTTGTTGGTATGCCGGAGCACCAGACACAATTCATTTTTGAAAATCTGGTTCAGATTGAAGATATTTTTGTTGCCACTGCTGCCTATATGGAACATCTTCCAGAAAATATGACTTCCACGCAGGAGATCTTAGAAGCCTCTACGTTGATGCTTTTGGATAAAAATAATATGACACGGCAATATATTGATGATTATCTCTCCAAAAATCAGATTCAGACAAAGGATTATATTGAAATTTCCAACATGGATCTTTTGATTGAGTTTGCCAAAATTGGTGTCGGTGTCGCCTGCGTCATCAAAAATTTTGTGCAGGATGAGCTAAAAAGCGGTCAGTTGCAGCAAATTCCACTCGACATCCCTATCCATAAGCGCAACGTTGGTTTCGCCTATAAGAAAACGCACTTACAGAACAGTGCATTGGAAAGTTTCCTTGCTTTCTGCCGTCCGTAAGGTCGTTTTGCCCGGCGCAGCATCGCCCCACGCACACAGCTCCCCCACCGATGCCACGACGGACAGGCGTATAAACTTTGGAGCAGGTTAAAGATGTCTCTGCAAGTGCTCCATACGTTTTATAAACTGTCTTTGCACAGCTTCGACAACCGGCCGGATGTGTCCGCCTGTGGCAGATATTCAGGACAATCCGCATAAGAGATTCTAAGGACTCGCATTCTAGAATATATTCTTGTGTGGCAACCGGCGTAAACGAACATCCATGTGCGGTTACGCCTCTCGGGCACGTCCATGTGCCCTCGTTGCCGGTTGTACGGCGAGTCCTAAGAATCTCTAATTTGTCTTGTGTTCATATCTGCCCACAGGCGAACATCATCCTAGCCGATTGTCTAACTTTGCAAAGACAGTTTATGTTCAAAACGTAAGGTCACTTGCTTAGAGACATTTTGTTCTGCGACAGTTTATGCGCCTGTCCGTCGTGGCACTGGTGGGGGTGGGGCTGTGTGCGTGGGGCGATGCTGCGCCGGGCAGACTTCCTTCGAAGGCAAAAAAAGGACAGTGCGCAATGCACTGTCCTGTAAGTAGCTTTGTTTTAGTTGTTAACCAACTTGTCTTCTTCATTGTTCCAGCTGTAAAGCTTACGAATTTCTTCGCCAACCTTCTCTGATGGATGCTCAGAAGCCAATTTTCTCATAGCCTTGAAGTGTACCTGGCGACCTGCTGGTGACATATCCAATAAGAATTCTTTTGCAAAAGAGCCATCCTGGATATCAGAAAGTATCTGCTTCATAGCCTTCTTTGTATCTTCTGTTACAATCTTAGGTCCTGTGATGTAATCACCATACTCTGCTGTATTAGAAATAGAATATCTCATACCTGCAAAACCTGACTGATAAATCAAATCAACGATCAGCTTCATCTCGTGGATACACTCGAAATATGCATTTCTTGGATCATATCCAGCTTCGCAAAGTGTTTCAAAACCAGCCTGCATCAAAGCACAAACACCACCACAAAGAACTGCCTGCTCACCGAAGAGGTCTGTCTCTGTCTCTGTTCTAAAGGTTGTCTCCAAAAGACCAGCTCTAGCACCACCGATTGCAAGACCATATGCAAGTGCCATGTCTAAAGCCTTACCTGTGTAATCCTGCTCTACAGCAACCAAACAAGGAGTTCCCTTTCCAGCCTGATATTCAGAACGAACCGTATGTCCCGGAGCCTTTGGTGCAATCATAGTAACGTCTACATTCTTTGGTGGATTAATGCATCCAAAGTGGATGTTGAAACCATGTGCAAACATAAGCATGTTGCCTTCTTCCAGGTTTGGCTCGATATCCTTTTTGTACATATCAGCCTGTAATTCATCATTGATCAAAATCATAATGATATCAGCCTTCTTTGCAGCTTCTGCTGCTGTATATACTTCAAATCCCTGCTTTTCAGCCTTTGCCCAAGATTTAGAACCTTCATACAATCCGATAATCACGTTGCATCCTGACTCTTTTGCATTCAATGCATGAGCATGTCCCTGGCTACCATAACCAATGACTGCGATTGTCTTACCATCTAACAATGATAAATTACAATCTTCCTGATAAAAAATTCTTGCTTCCTGTGACATCCTTTTATCCTCCTTTAATATCACTCAATTATAACAACATCCTTAGTTCCTCTGGTCAGACCCGTAAGACCTGTCCTTGCCAATTCCAAAATTTCGTAATCAGCCAGCATATCTAAGAATGATTGTAGCTTCTCCTGATGACCGGTAACTTCAATGACCATGGAATCATGCGTCACATCCACTACCTTGCCATGAAAGATTTCTGTAATAGTAAGTACAGATTGTCGCTCCTCAGCTTTCGCAGAGATTTTTACAATCATGAGTTCTCTCGTTACCGATGCGCCTGGCTCTAAAATCTTAACATCTACCACATCTTCTAACTTCGCAAGCTGTTTTTCAATCTGCTCTAAGATGAGTTCATCTCCACTTGCTACAATTGTAATTCTGGTAAATCTCGGATCTGCTGTCACACCCGCAGAAAAACTGTCAATATTATAACTTCTTCGACTAAAAAGCCCTGATACATGGCTCAAGAGTCCCGGTGTATTTTCTACCAGAATTGACATTACCTGACTTCTCATAAGCTAAAATCTCTCCTCTGTCATTTGCTGACAGACAACTGTCCGTCTCACGCTTAAAAATTATTCTAGCACAACACTTAATTTTGTCAACGAATTTTTATCATCAAATTTGTGCAATATTACAACAAAATATCTTTTTCCACTGGTGCATAAAACATCTCAGCAATTTTTTTTGGTTCTCTGGTAATCCCCAAAATCCATATCAATTTTGTTACAATTGCCTCTGTTGTCATGTCAAAAGCTTCAATCAAAGACAGTTTTTGCTTAATGGACTGACCGACAGCATAAACTTCCATATCGCTGCCTTCATGCGCAACCTGTGTCGTTACAACCAGTACTTTTCCCTTTGCAGTCCATCGGCTGATTGCCGCTTCAAAATCATAGGCATCATAATATGGAACGCCACCAACACCAAAGCTTTCTAAGACAACCGCATCATAATGTTCTTCCAGATAATCAAAGATTTCCGGATTAATGCCGGGTATCATTTTTAAAACAAACACACGTGCTGAAAAATCATGATAAAACAGTGGCTCTCCCACTGGTTTTTGTTCCTCAATGTAAAAAACAAGTCTATGATTTTTAAAAATTGCAATTTCCGGATAATCAATACTGGAAAATGCATTGTAACTTTTTGTTCTCGATTTTCTAGCACGCGTTCCCAAAATCACCTTGTTGTCAAAAATGACATGGACGCCACACGCATGATCATCTGTTGCATAAATAAACGCATTCAAAAGATTATCTCTCGCATCCGTATTCTCTGCTGCAATCGTAATCTGTGAACCCGTAATCACAATCGGCTTTCTGCTATTTTGAATAAAATAAGACAACGCTGCCGCTGTATAAGCCATTGTATCTGTACCATGCGTCACCACAAAGCCATCATATGCTTCATAGTTTTCTTCAATACATTCTACAAGTGCTTTCCAATGCTTTGCATAAAGGTTGGTACTATCAATATTAAACAATTGTATGGTATCAATCTGACAAATCCCAGATACTTCCGGAATATAGGTCAAAATTTCTTCTGATGAAATTTCCGGCTGCAATCCTTCCTGCGTTTCTACGGAGGCAATTGTGCCTCCCACCGCAATCATACATATCTTTTTCATTTTTATTTCTCTTTCTCAATTTCTATACAATAACTAGCAATGGCCTGCGTACACTGCTGCATCGCAAACGCTATCGTCTTTTCCTGATATAAAAGCGCCCCCAGTTCCACCGGATGCGCGCCTGCGTCTTTTTGTACATTTTCTAAAAAGAAATGCATATCAAACTGTTTGCACACCTCTGGCAGTGGCAGATCCAGGCATTTTGCCAACGCCTCTTTGCAAGTCCACAAGACCGTAAAATAAAAATCGGCATCTTCCTTTTCGCTCTCCAAAAAGGTTTGCTCCTGTTCCGAAAAAAAACGTTCTACGACACTCTGACGATAACGCCCCAGCATTTCAACATCAATACCCACACGCAAATCCGACACAATACACGCACACCATTTTTTACAATGTGACAAAGAAAAATCCACGCCAGAAACTTCTGGTTTTCCCCGTTTAGAATAAGTATACACAATCGGCGTTTCCACACCTTTTTCCTTAAGCATTTCTTCCAGCAAAAAGCCCGCAAAAATACTCTCCTTGCGTGCTTTATCACTTTTTCGTGCATCTGCTTTTTGCTTTCGCATAACACTTAATGCCTGGTATGCTTTTTCCACAGTTTCCTGCTCGGCCTGCGTTTTTATCTCCGGAATGGGTGCTACACGTACTTTAGCAAAATCTAAAATCTTCATAACGACATAAGCCCTTTTTATACCACTGACAATTTCTGCAGCTTGTCTCAAACACCTCTTTTGTCAGATATTGTTTTGCATGCTGCTGCAATTCCTCATAGGAATAGGTCTCTTTCTCAAGCAAATGTAATGGTTCTAACAGTTGTTGATCCTTGCTTTTCACATGGTTCGTTTCATCCACACAAAATACATCATCTTTTAAATTGGGACATTTTTTACAGATTTCATCCGGATCACTCACCAGTAACAGTTTTTCATCTGCATGCTCTTTGAGCCAGGTTACCATCTCCGTCATATTTTCACAAAATGCCCCACTATAACCATAGCCCTGATACAAATCAGTACACATGATATGATGTACACGAAATCGCTTCATTTGCTTCTTTTCCTCATCTCTATTATTTTTGCCATCTGCATTTTCATATGCATTTCCACCACTATTATTATGCATCCTCATGTGTCAGAACATCTGACACTTCGGTAATAGTGACATACGCATGACGATCCTCTCTCTGTACAATCTGACGTACCTTATTGATTTGAAAACGATTGACAACAAAATAAATCATCGTCTTTTCTTTGTCTGAGTAGTATCCTTTTGCGCCTAGTAATGTGATTCCGTTGCCAAATTCTGTAGACAGTGCCTCACAGATATTATCCGGATGATTCGTAATAATCATGACAGATTTTGCCTTATCGAGACCTTCCGCTATAAAGTCCACTGCTTTTAAGGCAACCGCATAGGTGATAATCGAATACAACGGTAAAATCCAGCTATCCATCACCATGCCGGCAATCACATACAGAATAATGTTATAACCCATAACAAAAGTTCCCACGGTCACGCCCAGCTTCTTTGAAAACAGAATTGCCAATATTTCTACACCATCAATTGCGCCGCCATAACGAATCGTCAGACCACTTCCCATACCGGAAATCAAACCGCCAAAAATCGCGCAGAGCAGAAGATCCTGTTCTGCCAAAGGCGATGCAATCGTAACATCCACCGGTAATATATCTGTAATCATCCATGTGCCCATAGAATAAATAAAAACAGCGTAGATGGAATAAACCGTAAAAGATATTCCCATCTTCTTATAACCGTAAAAGAATAATGGGAAGTTTAAAATCAAAAGAAAAATAGATAAGGTTAAATAATCCGGTGTAATCTGTGCAAGCAGCATGGAAGTACCGGAAATACCAGAGTCGTACAGATTGACCGGATATAAAAAGCAGGTCACACCAAAGGCATTGATCATACCTGCAATCGTCAGCATCAAAAAGTTTTTGGGTTGTAATACGTCTTTTTTCATGTAGTCTCTCCTCATTTCTATGGCATTTACAACTCTCTCCCACGAAAAACAAATTATGCTTTATTGTATCAAAAAATGCCTCCTGGCTCAACCAATACCTTACTCTCTTTGACTATCTCCCGTCGCATAATCAATCACAATGCCCGGCTGCACATTATAGCAAAAGACATCAAAACAAATGCCTGTCCCTGCATCTTCTACTGACCACGCCTCCATGCGCACACCACGTGCCACCAGCTCATCTCCTTTAAAAATCGGTGTCACGCGATACAGCACATGATTTCCCGTCTTATCGACATAATCGTCTACCATATCTTCAAATGGAAGCATACCCTCTACATTCAGATAACGTGTTCCTGTAATCAGATTTGAGACATTTGCATTCTCTCCCGTCAATTGATATCCAATCAAATGACAACGGTTATACAAATAATTCCCATCAATGAGATCATTATATTTGACCGTATGCCAGCCACTTGGCCGCACCTGACCGATTGTACCTCTTTTTTCTGTCGGCTGCGTTTGCGGGCACACATTGGCAAATGTCACTGTGCATCTTCCCAGTGTATCCAGATCTCCATAATATTCAAAAGCATCTGTACAGCTCTTTTCCTCCTCCGTAAAGTCAGGCACATTATCTTTGATCACTGTATAAGGCTGACCGGCATAGACAGGAATCTCCAGATCGTCTGTCAGCTGCTGGGTATCTTCCTGCTGCGCTTGTTCTTCTGCCTGATACTTTGTATCGTTTGGCTGTGTTTCTATATTCTGCCCAACACGCCCCACAGCCATGCCCATAAAAAGGGCAACGAGTGCCATTGCCGCTGTCATCGTTTTGTTTCTTTTTGGTTTTCTATATCGACTCATATTCTTATCCTTTTACTTTTTTCTAATCTATCGCATTGTCTCTTTCCTTTTTTCAGACAAGACCAGCTTTTATATTATATCGCATGTTTGTATGCCCTTGCATCCTATTTTCATTTATGCTTTCATAAGCACCAAAATTCAATGTTTCCAAAAACTCCCTGATTCATACAAAAAAGGCTATATCGAAATCCTAGAATAAAAATCCACGATCCGATATAGCCTTTTATGTTGATGTAATTACTGTACGCGTACTTTCGCTACACATTTTTTTATCATCATTCCCGTTTTGCCAGCGCGCATGCCCGGTTTGTGGGCGATGCTTGGCGGCAAAATAGCGTAAGAACCATCGGATAATACCATGTGACACATTTCCTTTGGTTCTTTCCAAAACGCCACATCGCGATCGGCATCATAGGCTTCCTCTACAATAAGTCCTGCCACATTTACCGTATCAATGGCTTCCTCTCCGGAAATAATCCACTGAATATCTATATAATTCTTGTGTGTTTCCAGACGGCAAACATCCGGTTCCTTTGTCTCATACTCCTGGATCATAAAGTAGAAATCTCCATCCACTTCATAAGTGCCGACTTCCATAGCGGCTAAATCCTGTTCTTTTAAATATGCTACTGCTTCCTCTAAAGTCATTTGTATTCTCCTTTGTCAAAAATCTTATCCTCTACTCTAGCACTTTTTCTATCCGTATGCAAAACTGCTACTCAAGGTTTACCTGAACGTTGCCTCTCGCATGTTTTCCCTTACAAATAATGCGATACCTGCCATCCTTAGGAATTACAATGGTCTGGATATCCTCACTCCAATCTTCATAGTATTGATTGTCTAGGACTTGACCCTCGCTATCCTCGATCGTGATCTCAACATAGCCGTCATCAATATCATGCCCGATTGCGATCTGATCCCCCTTTTTTGCCTCATACTCACGTTCCAAACCCCTATTCATCCGTTTGCTCTCTATGGAAAAACCATTGTCCCAATCTGTGACCGAGTAATCGGAACGATTGGCATATAGGATCAGAATACCGGTCACCAGAGCCAGCGCCACCCAAAGTACCTCCAATCCTATATATTTGTACTTAACGCCTTCTGCCGCCTCTGTTTCCTCCGCCAGTTTCTTTTCACATTTATAAAACTGAATGGTCAATACTCCCAAGTATAAAAGTGCCAGCAAAATGGTTACCCAAAGTATCATGGTAGCGATGAGTCCGATTTTTCCGGATCCCATATAAACCAGTGAATCCAAGCCGATCCACAAAAGGATACCTAATACACAAAGGGTAAGATAAGGGATATATTTTGCCTTAAAGACACGCCGCACCATGGCAAGCCGGGATGCACCATCACAAAAGATATCTTCATCCTCTGCAATATCCTCTTTTTTCTTCCGAAAATAAGAACTCTCATCAAAATCAAACAGATACTCCCAGCCACAGTCCTCAAACATCTGCACATAGGCGTCTCCTCCGGTCTGATCATAGTCAATGCGGTAGATCACATCCTCCGGCTGACATTTTTCAAAAATATAAGCACGGACATAAAGATAACGGAGTGAGATCTTTACCAGCTTCCAGCCTTGCTGATGCATTTTGCGCAAATATGCTTCTTCTTTTTCATATTGTGCAATGGAAAAATACTTAAAAGTGATCTTTTTATCTTTCATAGCTGTTCTCCTTCATATTCCGGTACAATCGATCAATTCGTTTCTTTTCGGTTTCCAGCACTTCCCTGCCAAGTGCCGTGATCTCGTATATTTTCCGTTTGTCCTCCTCTCGCACAAAAGAAATCAGTCCGTCCTTTTCCATTTTTGACAAACTGCCATACATGGTTCCCGGTGCCAATACAATGTCACCACCCGTCATGGCTTTTACCTTTTGCACGATGCCATAACCATGGTTGGGTTCCTGTAAACACAGTAAAATGTAAAATCCCGTCTCCGTCATTGGCACGTATACTTTTTTGATATGCGTATCCATGATACCACCTCTTATATTCCATAACATATATCGCACTTCGATATATCATATTATATCGCAGTGTGATATATGTGTCAAGGAGTTGCTTTGTCCATACAAAAAGGCAGGAATTTCTTCCTGCCTTTCGCTGTACTTTCTTCTTTTAATGATACTGCTTTAAATATGCTTCCACTGACCTTGTCATTTCCTTAGAAAATTCTGAATTGTATTTGCGCTCGCAAAATGCTGCGCACCAATCGTCAAAAGATCTTTGCTTGCAGTGGTGTGCCAACATACCACGCAATTCTGCCCCATCCATACAGTGATATGTGTTTTCATGCACAATATATTCCTGTGGGCAGCGTTCCGGTTTCTTGCGCATCTTTTGCTGGTCGGTCGGCCATCCGTAGACCAACATGGCAGCCGGGAACACATAGTCCGGCAAATGTAAAAGTTTTGCGACGTCTTTCTGATTTTCCATGATATCGCCAATATAGCAGGAGCCAATGCCAAGGCCTTCTGCCGCCACAACCGTATTTTGCGCTGCGATTGTCGCATCCGTGACCGCAAGCATGAGATCTCCCACACCGGGATGTCTTGGGCTGCAGCCTGCCTCTATATAGGTATCATACCATTTCTTGCAATCTGCACAAAATACCTCTACCATGTCTGCCTTTGCGATAAACGGCTGATGGTCGCAAAAATCTGCCAGTGCATCCTTGATCGCCTGATCCGTCACATCAATGATCGTATATAACTGCTGACATCCGGCAGAAGGTGCCTGCGCAGCCATCTCTAAGATTGTCTTTTTCATGTCTGCCGGGATCGGTCTGTCCTCAAACACACGTACAGACTTTCTGTCATAAAGGCTTTTTATGATCTCGTTCATGTTTCCTATCCCCTTTTGCTCCCTATAAGTACATACACCCGGATTTTCCCGGCATATCATCACCTTTTACATAACGGGCATTGAATTCCATATTGATTTGTCGAAGTTCCTTTTTCCCGTCAATATAATCCTGATACATTTCTGCTAACCCCGGCATACAGCCGTCACAACTTGCTTCTATATTTCCAAGTGCATCTGCAACGATTTTCTCCCGTTCTTCCTTTGTTGTTTCTGCAATCAAATAACTCATATGTTTTTCATCCTTCTATATCTGTACTAATTCATACGTTCTCGTTCCAAGCCCCATCTTTTGTGCATGATCAAGACAAGATTCCCATTCTGTATCCGGGTGCGTCATCTTAAAATGATCGTGTCCACAATGTGCATGCACTTCTTCTGGTAAATTCTTTTCATTTTCATCTAACAGACTTCCTGACATCGCAGGCATTTTATTGCAAAGGTCAGCACATGCCTGGTCTAATGCTACCGGGTCAAAAGATGCAAGCATTCCGATATTCGGAATAATTGGAATATCATTTTCTGCATGGCAATCACAGTTTGGCGACACATCACAGATCAATGAGATATGAAAACATGGTCTGTCTTTGCAGACTGCATATGCATATTCTGCCATTTTACAATTCAACATGGAAACAGAATCTGCTAAATCCGCTGTAATCGCATCCTTTGGACAAACAGCCAGACATCTTCCACATCCCACACATCTGTCATGATCAATCGTCGCTTTTCCATCTGTAATAACGGGTGCTCCATGTGCACAAATGCGACTGCATGCGCCACATCCCACACAAAGCTTCTGATTCGCACTTGGTTTTCCTTCGCAGTGTTGTTCCATCTTACCTGCGCGAGAGCCACAACCCATACCAATATTTTTGATAGAACCACCAAAACCAACAGTCTCATGTCCCTTAAAATGCGTCAATGAAATAAATACGTCTGCATCCATGATTGCATGACCGATTTTAGCTTCTTTTACATATTCTCCATCAATAGGCACAATCGTCTCATCTGTCCCTTTTAAACCATCACCGATCAACACATGACAGCCTGTCTGCAGCGGAGAAAAACCATTCACATATGCCGTATCCAAATGATCAAGCGCATTCTTTCTGCTTCCCACATAAAGGGTATTACAATCTGTAAGAAAAGCTTTTCCTCCAAGCTCCTTTACATAATCCGCCACCACTTTCGCGTAATTTGGACGAAGAAATGCCAGGTTTCCATACTCGCCAAAATGCATTTTGATTGCCGTGTATTTTTCATTAAAATCAATCGATTCAAATCCTGCCTGCTTCATCAAACGATGCAGTTTCTGGATTAAATTCTCGTGTTCTGATGTTTTAAATGAGGTAAAATATACTTTTGTTTCTTCCATGATGTTCTCTCTTTTCCTTTCATGCATATTCATTTATTCAGTCAGTATGGTAAATATAGTGGTCCTATGTTACTCATCTAAGATAAGTACTCGTTTCCCATTTTTATACGGATACTCACGAACCTTCAATACATATTCCAAATTTACAATCTGCATTCCATCTTTGTTCTCAAGCACAACTCCATTGTCGCTCACTTCTTTTACCACGCCGTCCGCATGACCATCCAATAGTTTAATATATACATCTTTTCCCATAAATCGACTTAACAATTCTTTCATGATTGCAATATCCTTTCTTCTTTGCTCCGAATTTTTTCTGTATTTTACATGTCTGATAGCTGCGGATTTTTGTTTTCTCTTACGATGTAGGTAAAACAAGAATATCCACACAAGCACCACCAACCATATATACCATGTGTTTTGCATATATCTGTCCTTTTCTTGTTTATTTCACCAAACTGGAATTTGGAACGTGCTTTATAAATTTTTTCCGATCCCCTCAAGTTCGTTCATGG
>OIWK01000449.1_pt1 | contig 44620 bp, 37 predicted proteins | sample 1587401 | NCBI WGS metagenome assembly OIWK01 (sample SAMEA3888911, study PRJEB22519) | human gut metagenome | biome: human gut; feature: human-associated habitat; material: faeces | place: Denmark | collected 2009 | reverse complement strand
AAATTGCAGAAGATTACACAGCATTCCATACAGAAGCATTTGATCCGCTTGGACTGCAGGTTGATACGACACTGGACAGTGTTGGAAAACATAAATATAAAAGTGGCGGAGAAGAACATCTCTATAATCCACAGACAATCCATATGCTTCAGCAGTCCACAAGACGTGGTGATTATGAAATGTTCAAGCAGTATACAGAGATGGTTGATGAGGAAGGCGAGAAGATCAATCTGAGAGGTCAGCTTGATTTCAATTTCCCGAAGAAGAGTGTACCGCTTGATGAAGTAGAAAGCGTAGATTCAATCGTAACAAGATTCAAGACAGGTGCGATGTCCTATGGATCTATTTCAAAAGAAGCACATGAGACAATGGCGATCGCCATGAATATGCTTCATGGTAAATCAAACTCCGGTGAAGGTGGAGAGGATATTGAACGTCTTGACACAAACAGATGCTCTGCAATCAAGCAGGTTGCTTCCGGCCGATTCGGAGTTACATCCAGATATCTGGTCAGTGCACAGGAAATCCAGATTAAGATGGCGCAGGGAGCAAAACCAGGAGAAGGAGGACATCTTCCGGGTGGAAAGGTATATCCATGGATCGCGAAGACACGTCACTCAACACCAGGTGTAAGTCTGATCTCACCACCGCCGCATCATGATATTTATTCAATCGAGGATCTTGCACAGTTGATCTATGACTGTAAAAATGCAAATAAAAATGCAAGAATTTCAGTGAAACTGGTATCAGAAGCAGGTGTAGGAACAGTCGCTGCTGGTGTTGCAAAAGCAGGAGCCGGAGTTATCCTGATCTCAGGATATGACGGAGGAACAGGAGCAGCACCGAGAAGCTCGATTCAGAATGCAGGACTTCCGTGGGAGCTTGGACTTGCAGAAACTCATCAGACATTGATTCAGAATGGTCTGCGTGAGCGTGTCCGTATTGAGACGGATGGTAAGCTCATGAGTGGTCGTGATGTTGCGATTGCAGCAATCCTTGGAGCAGAAGAGTTTGGATTTGCAACAGCTCCGCTTGTAACAATGGGATGTGTTATGATGCGTGTCTGCAACCTGGATACTTGTCCGGTTGGTGTTGCAACTCAGAATCCGGAGCTTAGAAAACGTTTCAGCGGAAAACCGGAATATGTTGTCAACTTTATGCGTTTTATTGCAGAAGAATTAAGAGAATATATGGCAAAACTTGGTGTCCGCACAGTGGATGAACTGGTAGGGCGCACAGATCTTCTGAAAGTAAAAGACGTTCCGACATCAGAGCGTGCCGCAACACTGGATCTGTCACAGATTCTGTACAATCCATATGCGAAAGAGAAGAAAGGTGTTATCTTTAATCCAAAGAAAGTCTATGATTTTGAACTTAACAAGACATTGGATGAAAAAGTACTATTGAAACAGCTTCTTCCAGCCCTTGAAAGAGGAGAAAAGAGAGGACTTGAAGTAGATGTTACAAATACAGACCGTACTTTCGGAACAATTTTCGGATCTGAGATCACAAGAAGATATCCGGAAGGACTGGAAGAAGACAGCTATGTGATCCAGTGTAAAGGTGCCGGCGGTCAGAGCTTTGGAGCATTTATCCCAAGAGGACTGACACTGGAACTGACAGGAGACAGTAATGACTATTTTGGAAAAGGACTTTCCGGTGGAAAACTGGTTGTTTGCCAGCCGAAAGGTGTGAAATTTAAATCAGATGAGAACATTATCATCGGAAATGTTGCTCTTTACGGAGCTACAAGTGGTAAAGCATTTGTAGGAGGTGTTGCCGGAGAGCGTTTTGCGGTAAGAAACTCTGGTGCACGTGCAGTTGTAGAAGGTGTCGGAGATCACGGATGTGAATATATGACAGGTGGATGTGTTGTTGTACTTGGACAGGTTGGAAAGAACTTTGCAGCCGGAATGAGCGGCGGTATTGCCTATGTAATCGATCTCGATAACAGCCTGTATCGTAAAGTAAATAAAGCAATGGTCAACATTGAACGTGTCACAGATAAGTATGATGTACAGGAATTAAAAGGAATGATCCAGGAGCATGTTGCTTATACAAACTCTGAGGTAGGTAAGAAGATTCTTGATAATTTCAAAGAATATCTGCCAAAATTCAAGAAGATCATTCCGGAAGACTATGAGAGAATGATGTCCACGATCATCCAGATGGAAGAAAAAGGACTTAGTAGAGAAAAAGCAAAAATCGAAGCATTTAATATGATCAAGAACGGAAGATAGGAGGCATAGAGATGGGAAAACCGACAGGATTTATGGATTATGAAAGACAGGATAAACCGGCAGAGAGCCCATTGGAACGCATCAAACATTTCAATGAGTTCCATACGCCTCTTAGCAAAGAAGAACAGGAGCTTCAGGGCGCACGCTGTATGGCGTGTGGAGTTCCGTTCTGTCAGTCTGGAAAGCCGCTTGCAGGAATGGCCAGTGGATGTCCATTGCACAACCTTGTGCCAGAGTGGAATGACTTGATCTACAATGGAAATTGGAAGGAAGCTTATTTACGTCTGAAAAAGACAAACAATTTTCCGGAATTTACTTCCCGTGTATGTCCGGCACTGTGTGAAAATGCATGTACCTGTGGACTGAATCAGGAAGCAGTTGCATCAAAAAGTAATGAATATGCAATTATTGAAAATGCATATGAGATGGGATATGCAAAGGCAAATCCACCGAAAGTGCGTACAGGAAAGAAAGTCGCAGTGATCGGTTCCGGTCCGTCCGGACTTGCGGCAGCAGATCTTCTGAACAGAAGAGGTCATCAGGTAACTGTTTTTGAACGTGAGGACAAACCGGGTGGATTGCTCCGCTACGGAATTCCGAATATGAAGCTGGAGAAACAGATTATCGACCGTAAGATTGCGATTATGGAAGAAGAGGGAATTATCTTCCAGACAGGATGTAATGTTGGAAAAGACGTGAAGGCGGCAGATATCCTGCAAGAATATGACCGCGTGATCCTTGCATGTGGAGCATCAAATCCAAGAGATATCAAAGTACCGGGAAGAGATGCACAGGGAATTTATTTTGCAGTAGATTTCCTGAAATCAACAACGAAAGCACTATGGGCAAATGACATGAAGCTTAAAACAGGAAGCTACATTTCTGCAAAAGGAAAAAATGTAATTGTAATCGGAGGCGGAGATACAGGAAATGACTGTGTCGGAACATCTATCCGTCATGGAGCAAAGAGCGTTCTCCAGCTGGAGATGATGCCGAAAGCACCGGACGAGAGGACACCGCTGAACCCATGGCCGGAGTGGCCAAGAGTCTGCAAGACAGATTATGGCCAGCAGGAAGCAATCGCTGTGTTTGGTTCTGATCCTCGCGTTTACACAACGACAGTGAAAGAATTCGTAAAAGACAAGAAAGGAAATCTCTGTAAGGCAGTTCTTATCAAGCTTGAGAGTAAGACAGATGAGAAGACCGGACGGAAAATGATGGTTCCGGTAGAAGGAAGCGAGTATACCGTAGATGCAGATCTTGTTCTGATCGCAGCTGGATTCCTTGGAAGCCAGGATTATGTAACAAAAGCATTTGGTGTAGAAGTGAATGAACGCACAAATGTAAAGACAGAGGCAGGAAAATATTCTACAAATGTGAAGGATGTATTTACAGCCGGGGATATGCACAGAGGACAGTCTCTTGTTGTATGGGCTATCCGTGAAGGTCGTGAAGTGGCAAGAGAAGTAGATGAAAGCCTGATGGGATATACAAACTTATATATTCAGTAGAAAATAAAAGATCATACAGTGAAACAGGAATCTGGAAAGTTTATCTAAGAATAAAGAGAACTTTCCAGATTTTTTTGTTACAAAAATGTTACGAAAAAATGAAAAAAGTAAGGAGAACTATTGAAAATATTACATAAATACGCTATAATATTGAGCGTAGAATGTAAATAAAATACCCTCTTGTTACGAGAAATATGTTGAAAAAAAGTGATAGATGTTGTATTATAACATATGAGTATGTGGAATTATAATGTAACTATTTACAACGAGTTATGATACGAAAATTATAATGCATCACATGGGGGACTAGATAAAAATAAGGATAGGTGGAAAGATGAAGTTAAAAAAAGTAAGCAGTATGATTCTTGCAGTAACACTTGCATGTACAATGACTGTTACACCGGTACTTGCTGACGAGGTCAGTGATCTGAAGCAGAAGAAGCAGGAGACACAGAATCAGGTAAGTAATCTTCAGACACAGCTGAATTCACTTATGACCAAGATCTCTGATCTTGAGAATGATCTGATCGAAACAGGTGAGGAAATCTCTCAGACAGAGGAAGATCTGAAGACAGCGCAGGAGGAACAGGAACAGCAGTATGCAGCCATGAAGCTTCGTATTAAGTACATGTATGAAGAAGGAACAGGCACTGCTACAGTGGAGAAGGTACTGACATCCGGAGATATTTCCAGTGTACTGACACAGGCAGAATATTCCCAGCAGGTACATTCTTATGACAGAGATAAGCTCGAAGAGTATGTTGCGACAGTTCAGAAAGTAGAAGATCTTAAGACAACGCTTGAGACAAAGATGGCTGATCTGCAGGAGACACAGACAGAGTATGATGCACAGAAGGATGAACTGAATACAACAATCACAGAGAAGAGTAGTGAAATCGTAAATCTCGATGTTAAGATTGATGAAGCTGTAAAGAAAGCAGCGGAAGAAGAAGCTAAGAGAAAGGCAGCAGAAGCAGCAAAGAAAGCTGCCGAGGAAGCAGCTAAGAAGAATAACTCAAGCAGTAGTTCTTCTAATAGAAATAACTCAAGTAATAGTTCTTCCAGTAGTTCAAGCTCAAGCAGCTCAAGCTCAGGAAGTTCAAGCAGCTCAAGCTCCAGTAGCTCAAGCAGTAGTTCTTCCAGCAGTTCAAGCTCAAGCAACTCAAGTTCTTCCTCATCAAGTCCAAGCTATAGTGCAGATAAGGGGAGCATTATTGTAAATGCAGCCTATTCACAGATCGGAGTTCCATATGTATGGGGCGGATCTACACCGGGAGTTGGACTGGATTGTTCAGGACTTGTACAGTATTGTTACAGACAGGCAGGAATTTCAATTCCAAGAACAAGTGGAGATATTCTTGCAGCAGGAACAATTGTAAGCAATCCTCAGCCGGGAGATATCTGCTGGACACCGGGACATGTAGCGATTTACATTGGCGGCGGACAGATGATCGAAGCACAGCAGACAGGAGTACCGGTTAAGGTAAGTTCTGTACGTGTTACATATTATGTAAGATATTAGAACCAAAAAAGGAATCAGTGATGCTGATTCCTTTTTTTAAACTTTTTTTATTTGCCCGGTACAATTTCCAGCCAGTATCCGTCAGGATCTTCAATAAAATAAATTCCCATAGATGGATTTTCGAAGCAGATACATCCCATCTCTTTATGTTTTTTGTAAGCAGCATCGAAATCATCGACAGCAAATGCAAGATGGATCTCATTATCTCCCAGTTCATAAGGTCGATCCATATCACGCAGCCAGGTGAGCTCTAAAAGATGCGGGGTCACACCGTCTGTGAGATATACAAGCTTAAAACTTTCGTCATCGGCAAGTTTTTCACGTTCTACTTTTAAATTCAGAGCTTTCTGGTAAAAATCCAGTGATTTTTCAAGATCATATACATTCAGGTTATTGTGTGCAAATGTAAAATTCATTTTAGTACCTCCATAGAATTATAAGGTTTTTATTCACAGTCAAGTGGAATGGTGACTGGAATCTACTTTCTAAGGATATCACAGGAGGGGAGGAAAAATCAATAATGCATAGATAAAACCTGATGGGATAGAGTGATAACACAGAATATAGTGAAAAATGAATGAAAAACATTTTTGAAATGCAAAACATGTGGAAATAAAGCTGGAAAAAACAAAAAAATAAAAAAGAATGCAAGAACCCATTGACGAAACGTCAAAAATTATATACAATAACAAAAGTGAAAAAATAAAGAAAGTGGAGGATTCCTGCAATGACTGCATATAAAGATTTGAGCAAAGAAGAGTTATTGGAATTAAAGAGTGGCCTGGAGGCGCAGTTTGAAGAAGTGAAGGCAAAAGGTCTGAAACTGGATATGTCCAGAGGAAAACCGTCAGCAGACCAGCTGAATCTGTCAATGGGGATGATGGATACACTGACAAGTGGTGTTGATCTGACTTGTGAAGATGGTGTTGACTGCCGTAACTATGGCGGACTTGATGGAATTGATGAAGCAAAACAGCTTCTTGCAGATATGATGGAAGTTCCGAAAGATAACGTGATCATTTTCGGAAACTCAAGTCTGAATGTGATGTATGATACGGTAGCACGTGCAATGACACATGGTATCATGGGAAGTACTCCATGGTGTAAGCTTGATAAGGTAAAATTCTTATGTCCGGTTCCAGGATATGACAGACATTTCGCGATTACAGAGCATTTCGGAATTGAGATGATCAATGTACCGATGACATCAACAGGACCGGATATGGATATGGTTGAGAAACTTGTAAGCAGTGATCCGGCAATCAAAGGAATCTGGTGTGTACCGAAGTACTCTAACCCACAGGGAATCACATATTCTGATGAGACAGTGTTCCGTTTTGCGAACCTGAAGCCGGCAGCAGAAGATTTCCGTATCTTCTGGGATAATGCTTACTGCGTACATCATTTATATGAAGATAAACAGGATTATCTGATTGAGATTCTGATGGAGTGTAAGAAGGCAGGTAACCCGGATATGGTTTACAAGTTTTCTTCTACATCCAAGATCAGTTTCCCAGGATCAGGAATTGCAGCAATGGCAGCATCTGATGCGAACCTGGAGGATATCAGAAGCACAATGCGTGTGCAGACAATCGGACATGATAAGGTAAATCAGCTGCGTCATGTAAGATTCTTCGGAGATATTCACGGAATTGTAGAACATATGAAGAAACATGCAGATATCCTGCGTCCGAAGTTTGAGACTGTTCTTGAAGTTCTTGAAAGAGAACTTGGCGGACTTGAGATTGGATCATGGATCGCGCCACGCGGAGGATATTTCATCTCCTTTGATGCGCTGGATGGATGTGCGAAAGCGATTGTTGCGAAGGCGAAAGAGGCAGGCGTTGTTATGACAGGAGCGGGAGCAACATTCCCTTATGGAAAAGATCCACATGACAGCAATATCCGTATCGCACCGTCTTATCCAACACCGGAAGAACTTGCAGTTGCCGCTGAAGTATTTGTATTGAGTGTAAAACTGGCAAGTGTTGATAAGATCCTTGAGACAAAATAAATAACAGCATTTTATAAAGACCTTTTGCAAGTGGTTGATCTGCCGGCAGAAGGTCTTTTTCTGATGGTTGACAGTTACTGTTTACTCCCGTGTCAATCATTCCGCTGATTGACACGGAGGATGCGTGTTTTGACTTGAATGCATCTCGCCCCATCGCCAAAGGCGATTTAAAATGGCGAGATGCGTTGCTGGTCGCACATCGTGTGAACAGTAACGGTTGACATGCGTTTCCAGGGAGATTATAATGTAGTGCATAGCAGAAAAGAGGAATGACATGATAAAAGGTGTAATATTTGACGTAGATGGTGTCCTTCTCAATTCCATGCCTGTCTGGGAGAATCTTGGAGAATTGTATCTGGATCATTTGGGAATTGAGGCCGAGAAGAACCTAGGGGAGACATTATTTGAGATGAGCCTGGAGGAGGCGGCAGATTATCTGATCTCACATTATAACCTGGAGAAGACAGTGGAAGAGGTTGTACAGGGACTGAATAAGGAAGTGGAAGACTATTATGCAAAACGAGTTCCATTGAAAGAAGGGGTTCGTCAGTATCTGGAGGAATTCAGAGAGCGGAAGATTCCTATGGTGATCGCAACAACCGGTGACCGGAAGAATGCAGAAGCAGCTCTGAGCAGATTGAAGGTATTACCTTATTTTCAAGGAGTTTTTACAGCATCTGAGATCGGAAGCGGTAAGGATCAGCCGGATATTTATTTTGCAGCACTTTTGCAGCTGGATACGGAGCCGGAACAGACCTGGGTGTTTGAAGATACTTACCAGGCTTTGAGAACGGCAAAGCATGCGGGATTTAAGACAGTAGCAGTTTATGATAAGGCAAATGACAAGAATCTGGCGCAGATCTGGAATACGGCAGATATCTATTTGCCGGAATTTGATGATTTTAATGTTTTTTGGAACAGGGTGTCTGAGGAAGAGAAAGAACAGTTGCTGATTGTAGAATAAGAGGAGAATGAAAAAAGCAGATTCGAATTCAAAGGAGAGATGCTCCAGTAGAATTCGAATCTGCTTTTTATCATATAATTGACTGGTCTGTCTTGTGTTTAGAGAAGGTGAATGCCGGCATCAGCAGCAGCTTCAACTACATTTTCAGGCCAGAGGGAAGACTGTACTTCACCGATATGAGCCTTTCTTAAGTAATACATACAGATACGGGACTGTCCAATACCGCCGCCGACTGTATATGGAAGCTCGCCGTTCAGCAGTGCCTTCTGGAATGGAAGTTCTGCACGATCTTCACATCCGGCTTCTTTTAGCTGTGCCTTTAATGAGTCTTCGTCAACACGGATTCCCATAGAAGAGAGTTCAAGACCGATGTCAAGAACCGGATAGTAAACGATAATGTCACCGTTCAGCTCCCAATCATCATAGTCCGGAGCACGACCGTCATGTCTTTCGCCGGAAGCAAGTACTCCACCAATCTTGGAGATAAACACTGCGCCTTTTTCCTTCGCAATCGCTTTTTCACGTTCTTTGGTAGTAAGATCCGGATAAAGGTCTTCCAGCTCCTGTGTAGTGATGAAAAAGATATCATCAGGAAGAAGAGGATCAATATAGTTGTAACGTCTGGAAATGTATTCTTCTGTATCTTTCAGAGCCCGGTAGACTTTGCGGACAGTGTACTGAAGTGTCTCTGTGTTACGTTCTTCCTTAGAAATTACTTTTTCCCAGTCCCACTGGTCAACATACAGAGAATGGATGTTGTCTGTATCTTCATCACGACGTATCGCACTCATATCTGTGTAAAGCCCTTCGCCGGAATGGAAATTGTAATTCTTCAATGCATATCTCTTCCATTTCGCAAGAGAATGAACGATCTCTGCAACAGAACCATCCTGTTCTTTGATGTCAAAGGAAACCGGACGTTCCACACCGTTTAAGTTATCATTCAGACCGGATTCCGGACGGACAAACAGTGGTGCTGACACTCGTGTCAGGTGGAGATTCTTTGCAAGAGCACGCTCGAAGTGGTCTTTCACTTCTTTGATGGCTACTTCTGTCTCACGAATTGTAAGAGGGGAATGATAGCCAGCAGGTATTCTTAACTGTTCCATAATAAACTCCTTTATGTTAGCATTTTATTGCTGTTCACAGTATTATGCGGTCAGCAATAGCATTTCTCTTCTATTTTAAGTGGAGAAGAATAAGAAGTCAATGGAAAGGTGAAATGAACACTTGTAATCAGTAAAAAAAATTGCTAAAATGAGCAGTAGTGAGTAATAAATAGTAAGGGACGAAGGTGTAAATAATGAATGTAAATGATATGATTGATACAATTCTGAATTTTGACCTGGATGTTGTTCTGGCTGGACTTAATGAAAGCAGTCATCATTTGAGTCAGATGGAATTTATTTCTCTGATCGTTATAACGGCCGGAGCGGTACTGTTATGTCTGACGGGGCTGAAACTGGTACGTTTCTGGTCTGTGATCGCAGGATTGTCAGCAGGATGCGCAGCCGGAATTGCGGTCGGAGCGATTGCAGGTCTGGATCAGACGATCGCATTGGCGGCAGGAGCAGGTGTGGGACTTGTATTGGCGGTGCTTGGTGCATGGAAGAAGCAGATTGGTGGATTTGTGACAGTAGCGGTACTCGTCTTTGTTGTCAGTGTACATTTGATGAAACCACAGGATTTTATTATCTATGGAATCTGTGCGGGTATTGGTCTTGTGTGTGCATTGCTTTCTATTAAGTTTCATAACTTTATGCTGATTGCTGCTTCTTCTGTGTTTGGAGCAATGGCAGCGGGCAGCAGTATCTTTTATCTGCAGCCATATAAAAACGGAATGATTCATGTGGCACTTTGTGCTGCAATTGGTGCACTTAGTATCTGGATCCAGCTTCTTTTGGAATCCGGAAAACGTAAGAAAAAGAATTTACTTAAAGCCGCAGAGATCCGTGAAGAACATTCTACAGAAAATGAAGTCGAGAAGGCAAGGGCACTGGTTGAGAATCTGGATGATTTTGATGAGCTGGATGAGATTATAGAGAGTCTTCCGGAAAATGTCCGGAAAGAAGACAAGGGCACAACAGTTGTCAGCATGGATGAATTTGATGATCTTGAAGATGATCTGGAAGAGGATGAAGTGGAGAACTTTAAAGAAGAGAAGTTTGATGTAGACGAGGAAGATTGGGAGGAAGACGTCGAAATTGAAGTAACTGCTGATGAGGCAGATGTGACAGAGGATTATGATTTTGATGAAGATCCGGATGACTTAGATGACTTGAATGATCTGGATGATTTAGATTATCTTGATGACGATGATGATATCGAGTTTCTGGATGAAGATGAGTAGATAAAAAAGCTATCGATTACAATAACTTAACACATATCTGTGTTGTTATCGTAGTCGATAGCTTTTGTATTATCTTACTGCTGTAAATACTCCGCGGAGATCATGGATTACATGTCTTGGACATTTTACAGAGCACATTCCACAGCTTAAGCAGATGTCTTCCTGGATTACTGCGCAATTATCTTCTACATGAATTGCACCTGCAGTACATGTTTTTTCACAGATACCGCATCCAATACAACTGACTTCACACTGCTTACGTGCAACAGCTCCTTTTTCTTTGTTAGAGCATTTTACTACAATGTAGTTTGCACAGTCGTGGATTTTGATCAGGTTCTGTGGACAGACTTTTGCACACTGTCCACAGGCAATACATTTTTCTTCGTCTACTTCGGCAACGCCATATTCATTCATGGAAATCGCGCCGAATTTACATTTTTCTATACAGGCTCCACATCCGATGCAGCCATCTTTGCATCCACCGTCTTCAGAGCCGGCTGCGCGGCAGCCACCGTTACAGGCAACCAGAGCTGCCCGGTAAGGAAATCTCTTTTTAATTGCCATGATTATTTCTTCCTTTCGTATGGTGTGTTAGAAAGAGGAAGGCTGTAGCGTCTTTCTCCGTCAAATCTGCAATATGCATCCGCGATTGCAGGAGCAGTAGGGATGGATGTGATCTCTCCGATACCGATTGCTCCACAGGCAACATCCAGACCAGGTTTATCAATAACGATTGCTTCAATCTCAGGAACTTCGTGAGAACGGAAAAGTCCTAAGGAACCATACTTGTCAATTGGTTTACAATTTTCATCGATTGGATACTGCTCTCTGAGTGCGAATCCCATAGACATTACAACACCGCCTTCAATCTGACCTTCGCAGGAAAGTGGGTTGACAGCTTTACCAACATCGTGTGCGGCAATCATTTTCTCAATCTTACCTGTCTTAGGATCAAGGATGCAGACCTGAGTTGCATATCCATAAGCAACGTGAGATATCGGATTAGGCACATCTGCACCAAGTGGATGAGTCTTAGCGAGATACTCTCCGTAGAAAGTTTCTCCAATCATATCTTTCATGGACTTACCGCTGTTTTTCGCTTCCATGAATTTTTCACATGCTCTGCGGCATGCTTCACCAGTTACAAGTGTCTGACGAGAACCGGAAGTTGTACCGGAATCAGGTGAAATCCATGTGTTGCTTCGCTCATAGACGATATCATCATGGGAAAGATCTGTATTTGTAACGATCATCTGCACAAGTACAGTACCAAGTCCCTGACCGATACAGGAAGCACCAGTGAAGATGTGAAGTTTTTCATCTTCTTCAACAATTAATTTTACACGTCCTGTATCCGGGATACCAACACCAACGCCGGCATTCTTCATAGCACAACCAAGGCCAACAGCCTTACCGGCCGCAAGTGCAGCATCATACTCTTCTTTGACAGCTTCCAGTGTCTCTACAAGACCTGTAGAGTTATCTACAATCTGTCCGTTCGGAAGTACTTCGCCTGGGCGGATCGCATTGCGGTAATGAATCTCCCAAGGCGTAATGCCTACCTTGTCAGCCATCATGTTCAGAAGTGTCTCTGTTGCGAAACAAGTCTGTGTAACACCAAATCCGCGGAATGCTCCGGCAGGTGGGTTATTTGTATAGTAAGCAGTTCCTTCAATTTCAAAGTTTTCATAATGATAAGGTCCTGCTGCATGTGTACATGCACGTTCAAGAACCGGGCCGCCAAGAGAAGCGAATGCACCTGTGTCAGATTTAACAATCGCTTTTACACCCTGGATCACTCCATTCTCATCGCATCCCATTGTCATATCCATGTAGAATGGGTGACGTTTCGGATGAACAAGCAAGGATTCCGCTCTGGATAATTTCATCTTGATCGGTTTCTTTGTTACGTAAGTAAGCAATGCGCTTAAATGCTGAACAGTCATGTCCTCTTTACCACCGAAACCACCGCCGACTAATGCGTTCTGAACTTTTACTTTATCTGTTCCAAGCATAAGTGTAACTTCGTGCAATGTCTGGTGAGCGGACTGGTCTGTTGAATATACGAAAATGTCACCGTCTTCATCATAGAAAGAAACAGCACATTCCGGTTCAAGGAAAGCATGCTCAGTCCAAGGTGTCTCAAAGTGATGTGAGATCACGTACTTGGAATTCTTGATTGCTTCTTCCGCATTTCCGCGGCTGATGTGCTTATAAGCACATACGTTAGTCTCTTCTTCATCATAAACAAGAGGTGCATCTGGAGCAGCAGCTTCTTCCACTGTATGCACATGAGGAAGTACTTCATATTCAACTTTAATAAGTTTCTTTGCTTTTTCTACAGTTGCCATGTCAGTTGCAGCTACAAGGGCAATTGCATCTCCGAGATAATGTGTCAGTCCACCAACCGGAATCAGTGAATACTGATCATGTTTTAAGTGTCCGATCTTATTCTCCCCAGGAATATCATCGGCTGTTACAACCGCTTCTACGCCAGGCAGAGCCTCGGCAGCAGAGGTATCAATAGAAAGTACGCGAGCTCGTGGATATTTACTACGAAGAGCAGCGCCATAGAGCATTCCTTCCGGATAATAGTCATCCGGATATTTACCTGTCCCAAGCACTTTTTCTTCAACATCTATACGAGAAACACGGGAACCAAGAGTCCAGCTAGGATCTCCGTCATCTGGTAAAACTCCTTCTTTCAGAATCTTAGCTGCCAGACGTACCGCGTCCATGATCTTAACATATCCTGTACAGCGGCAATAGTTGTTGCGCAGCGCATAGCGAATCTCATCATCGGTTGGTTCCGGATTTACATCCAAAAGTGCTTTTGTGCACATAACCATACCAGGAATACAGAATCCGCACTGTACAGCGCCTGCCTTCCCGTAAGCATAAGTGTAAACTTTCTGTTCCCAATCAGAAAGCCCCTCGACTGTGATGACATTCTTTCCGGCCAATGAATCTGTGTCAGGTACGCAGGATTTGCAAGTCTGTCCATCAATGATAACAGTACAGGCTCCACAAGCGCCTTCGCTGCAACCATCCTTTGCAGAGGTAATGTGCAGTTCATCACGCAGGAACCGTAACAGTTTCTGATTCTTTGAAGGTGAGACTTCCTGACCATTTACTATAAATGATGCCATGTCAGTTACTCCTTTCTTTGTAACAAAATCCCCAAAGAAAAATCTTTGAGGAGTATGTGTTTGTTGTGTATTTTTAATTATATAAAGATACCTATGGTTATATTTTATCACATATTCAACAAAAATCAACAACTATTCTAAAAAAGTTTTTGACACCTAAAAATATTTTAGATATATGATATAAAAAATGCATATCAGGACAAAAAAAGGGAAGTACCGCAAAATGATACTCCCTTGTAATTATCTTATATAAATTGTTCTTAGAAACCAAAAAGATTTACAACGTGATTTTAATTATCGTGTTCTTCTTCAAATGGATCGTCGTAATCATCTTCATCATCGTAATCATCTCCACCGCGGGAAGCAATTGCGAGAATCAGTGAAATAACAGCAAGTACACCACTTACACCGGCTAAAATCAGAAGCTCGAATTCATCTCCATGTTTCAGGAAAGCAAAAACAGCACCACCGATATAGACAATCATCGGGATAAGGAATGCAAAAAGTGTATCACGGTTATTCATGATGAAGTATAACAGTGCAGTGACAAGCATGCAAAGAGCAACAATGACATAATTCATGCCAGGAGCAGAAGTTACGTCAGCTCCTGATGTGCTGAGTCCTGTTACGAAACCTTTATAAATACAGAAACCAAATGTAAGCAGGGAAATGATTCCAAGGATGATGCGTCCAGGTCTGAAACGTGGATATTCGTCTACATATTCATATTCATCATCATCTTCATCATCATAGTCATCCATTTTTCTGGATTTTACATCTTCTTTTGCTTTCGCAGTTTCGGCTTCCTCTTTCTTTTTCTTCTTGGCAGCTTTACTGTCAGGGTCAGTTGCAAGCATATCTTCGTATCCCTTGCGAACTGCTTTTTCACGCTTATCACGGATTTCTTCCGCTGGAATGTTCCCATATTTCTGCTCTTCGGAATTATCAGTGGCAGTGGCATCAGTGGCAGCTTTCTGTGCAGCGGCTTTGCGGGCTCTGGCTCTCTCCTTAAGAATACGTTCAGCTTCTTCTTCTGAAATCCCTTTGTCAGCAGCAAGGCGGGCAATCGCTTCTTTGCGGGCGCGGGCTTTTGCTTCTCTGCGGGCAGCTCGTTTCTCTTCAGCGGCACGGGCGGCGGCATCAGCTTTCGCTTTTTCTTCAGCAGCGCGGGCGGCAGCTTCAGCTTTCGCTTTTTCTTCAGCAGCACGGGCGGCAGCTTCAGCTTTTGCTTTCTCTTCTGCGGCTTTCTTGGCAGCGATCTTCTTTGCACGTTGTTTATCAAGGTTCCATTGCTTTTTACAGCTATGGCAGATTGCATATTCATTAAAGATTGGATCCCCGTTTTCGCTGGTGCCAATCTGCTTATTCTGCAAATCCAGGTCTTTTCCACATATTGGGCACTTCATATTAATCATGTACTCCTCTCTTTTGTATCAAAATATTTATAACAGACTTATTATAGCATCTTAAAAGAGGAAGAACAACGAAAAAAGTGTGTTTTACATAAAATGTTTTAGAAAAAAATCAAAATTGTGCAAGAATTTAGTTTAAATTCATAAGAAATGGTGGACTTTAAAAATTTAATGTGTTAAAATCAAAAAGTGGCCTGAGAAGGCAAAAGGTATTGTTATGGTTTATGGTATGCCGTAAGCCATCATATAATTAGCCGGTTGAGAAGGAGATTGTTTCGTATGAGTAAGAAGATCAGAACCGAGGCAGTAGATTATCTGTTTCAGGCAATCTTAAGCCTTGAGAATAAAGAAGAGTGTTATACATTTTTTGAAGACATCTGTACGATCAATGAGCTGCTTTCATTGTCACAGAGATTTGAAGTGGCAAGAATGCTCCGTGAACAGAAGACATATTTGGAGATCGCGGAGAAGACAGGAGCATCCACTGCGACAATCAGTCGTGTGAACCGTTCTCTTAATTATGGGAATGACGGATATGATATGGTTTTCAAACGTGTAGGGCTTGCTGAGGAAGAGAATGGAACGGAAGAATAACACTTAAGAATTAAGCTTACAATAAAATACCTTTTATCAATCAAAAGATACAGCTTGCGGAAGATCCTGATAAAGTCTTTCGCAGGCTGTATCTCGTTTTAAACAGAAATGTTTATTTCCCTTTCTTTTTCTCTTCGTTTTTTGAAGACTTGGAAGAGAGGTCATCAATGATCCGTTCAATGATCATTTTCTTGATATATACATCAAAACTCAAGCTGCATATAAATGCAAACTGCTGTAAGATCTCCTTATCTTCGCCATCAGTAAGATGAGTGAAAGTCTCAGCAGATTTCTCATAAGTAGCAGTTACATTCTCTTTGATGGAATCCAGCTGTTCTTTTTCAATCTTGCAGACTTCTTTGTAAATATCCGCTAATTCAAAAGAGCTTCCATCCGGAAAATATTTCTCTGTGAGCGGTGCAAGAACTGTCTCAATATCTTTGATTGAAAGGATATTTTTAAAATAATAAATGAAGACCAGAAGGAGCAGGTGCTCTCTGGAATACTTCTTCTTCACCGGGGGTGGAAGAAGATTGTTCTTCGTATAATTATTGATCATGGTCTTTGTTAGGATCTTATCATCAGGGTAACGTTTGGTCGAAGCCAGCTGCTCATCCATAAAAGTAGTTACTTGATCCATGTAAAGATTAATATTCGGAACATCGCCGGGATGCACATAACTTAAAGAAGAAAGTTCTTCTAAAATGCTGTTTAACAGATTACTTGTGTCTATATTCATGTTATCACCTCGATACATTTATTATATAGTATTTAAAACTAGATAGCAAGCAAAAGATAAGAAGGCCGGAAAATGTAGTTGACAAACAGGAACGTGTGTTTGATAATGGGAATACATTTACAGATATCTTTATAACTTTAAAGGAGTGGAAAGATGAGCATTTATGATAAATTAAATGAACCACAGAGAGAGGCTGTTTACCACACGGACGGCCCTCTTCTGATCCTTGCCGGAGCCGGTTCAGGAAAAACAAGAGTTCTGACGCACAGGATCGCATATCTGATCGGAGAACGTGGCGTGGACGCATGGAATATTCTTGCAATCACATTTACGAACAAAGCAGCGGAGGAGATGCGCCAGCGTGTGGATAACCTTGTCGGTTTTGGAGCAAAAAGTGTATGGGTGAGTACATTTCATTCTGCATGTGTGCGTATTTTGAGAAGATTTATTGACAGATTAGGGTATGAGAATCATTTTACTATATATGATACGGACGATCAGAAGACATTAATTAAGGAAGTCTGTCGGAAAGTAGATGTGGATACGAAAGTGTTTAAAGAAAGAAGTCTGCTTTCAGCAATTTCATCTGCAAAGAACGAGATGATCCTTCCGGATGAATTTGAACTGAATGCCGGAGGAGACTTTGCAAAGATGAAGATTGCTAAGGTTTACCGCGAGTATGAGGCGCAGATGAGGGCGAATAATGCGCTGGATTTTGATGATCTGCTTGTAAAGACGGTACAGCTTTTGCAGACACAGCCGGATGTGCTTGAGAGTTATCAGGAAAAATTCCACTATATTATGGTAGATGAATATCAGGATACAAATACAGTCCAGTTTCAGCTGGTAAGCCTTCTTGCAGGAAAATATAAGAATCTTTGTGTCGTTGGAGATGATGACCAGTCAATCTACAAGTTCCGTGGAGCGAATATCCGGAATATTCTTGACTTTGAGCATGAATTTCCGGATGCAAAGGTGATCAAACTGGAACAGAACTACAGATCTACAGGGAATATTCTGAATGCAGCGAACAGTGTGATCGCGAATAACCGCGGAAGAAAGGAGAAATCACTTTGGACGGAGAACGGAGAAGGTGAACTGATCCGTCTGCGTCAGTTTGATACTGCATTTGATGAGGCGGATTTCATAGGCGAAGATATCAAAAGTGCTGTCAGACAGGGAGGTTCCTATAATGACAGTGCAGTTCTTTATCGTACGAATGCACAATCCCGTCTGCTGGAAGAGAAATTTATTGCTATGAATATTCCTTATAAGATTGTCGGCGGTGTAAATTTCTATGCGAGAAGAGAGATTAAGGATCTTCTTGCTTATCTCAAGACAATCGACAATGGACGTGATGATGTTGCGGTTAGAAGAATCATTAATGTCCCAAAGAGAGGAATCGGTCTTACAACAATTAACCGGATTCAGGAGTCTGCAACAGAACGTGGAATTGGTTTTTATGAGGCATTACTGGCACCGGAGCTGATCGCAGGAGTGGGAAGAAGTGCAACAAAACTGGACTCTTTTGCGGCATTGATCGAGTATTTTAAGACGTTGGCAGAAGAGATGAACATCACAGATCTTTTACAGGAAGTGATTGAGAAGACAGGATATATAGAAAGCCTTGAAAATGAAGATAAAGAAGAGGCGAAAACAAGAAAAGAGAATATAGACGAGCTGATCAGTAAAGCGGCAACTTATGAGGAAAGTTGTCAGGATAAAGATGAAAAGGCAACATTGAGCGGATTCCTTGAAGAAGTTGCTTTGGTTGCGGATATTGACAGTCTGGATGAAGACCAGGAATATGTTGTTCTGATGACTTTACATAGTGCAAAGGGACTTGAATTTCCACGTGTTTATCTTGCAGGGATGGAAGATGGGCTTTTCCCGGGATATATGAGTATTAATGCAGGAGACAGAGAAGAACTGGAAGAAGAGCGGAGACTTTGTTATGTTGGAATCACAAGGGCAGAGCAGGAACTGACTTTGACAAGTGCGCGCAGAAGAATGGTGCACGGTGAGACACAGTACAATCCGATGTCAAGATTTGTGAAAGAGATCCCGAGGGAACTGCTTGATACAGGAAACAAGAAGTTTACCCAGGAGACGGAGATGCCAGCACAGCAGAATACATATGCACGTGCCAGAGAAGCATTTCGGGCACAGGCATTCGCAGGAGCACTTGGCGGAATGACACCTGCAAAGAATCAGGGGGTGGGTAAGCCGCTTACAGGAAGTCAGGCACTGGCATCCCTGCAGAAGGGCAGTCAGCTGGCAGCAGGTGGGAATGGTCCGCTTGGTTATGAGGTCGGAGACCGGGTACGTCATGTGAAGTTTGGGGAAGGAACAGTAACGGATATCAAAGAAGGCGGTCGAGATCATGAGGTTACGATTGAATTTGACAGTGTCGGAACACGCAAGATGTTTGCAAAATTTGCCAAGCTTGTAAAGGTATGAGAAAGTTATAAAAAAATGATAAATCAGTAGTAATATGAATCGTCAGGTGTTATAATAAACACAGATTATCTGTCACCGCAAAAGGTGAAGAAAGGACGTGTTAATATGAACAAGAGAATAGAAGACATCATTGCAGAAACAAGATTGAACGAGATTCTTCATAAGAATGAGGCTGAGAAGCAGAAGAATACAGTAATCTGGACACTGGCTATCATCGGAGCAGTAGCAGCAGTAGCTGCAATCGCTTATGCAGTATATCGTTTCGTATCACCGGATTATCTTGATGATTTTGAAGATGATTTTGATGACGATTTTGATGATTACTTCAGCGAGGATGATCAGGTATAATTCTCGAGTGAATTGCAAAAGTGCAGACAGGGTGTGAGAAGAAACCATCCTGTCTGTTTTTCTGTTAAAATAGATTAGAATTGATAGGAGATTAGGATGAAAAAAGGTCAGATCTACGAGGGTATTATTGAACGTGTAGATTTCCCAAACAAGGGGATTGTATTTGTTCCGGAGGAAGAACAGTATGTTACTGTGAAAAATGGGATTCCGGGACAGAAGATCCGTTTTATGATAAATAAATTTAAAAGAGGAAATGCAGAAGGAAGACTTCTTGAAGTGTTGGAGAAATCTCCATTAGAGACAAGAGAGCCGGTCTGTAGTATCTTTCCGGCCTGTGGTGGCTGTATGTATCAGACGATGCCATACGAAGAACAGGTGAAGATGAAAGAAGGGCAGATCCGCAGGATTATGGATCCGGTAGTAAAAGGTGAATATGTTTTTGAAGGTGTGAAGCACAGTCCGAAGGAATTCCATTATCGTAATAAAATGGAATTTTCTTTTGGAGATGAATTCAAAGACGGTCCGTTATCTCTCGGTCTTCATAAAAAAGGAAGTACTTATGATGTACTGACAGCAGGAGACTGTCAGCTTGTCCATGAAGATATGGATAAGATTCTTCTTTGTGTGCTTAATTATTTCAAAGAAAGAAATGTAAGTTATTATAAGAAAATGCAGCATGTCGGTTATCTCCGCCATCTTCTTTTAAGACGAGGCGATACAACAGGCGAGATTCTTGTGAATCTTGTAACGACAACGCAGGAAGAATATGACTTAACTCCATTAGTAGAAGAACTTTTGGCATTAGAATTAGAAGGAAAGATTGTTGGAATCCTTCATATATTGAATGATTCTCTGTCTGATGTCGTGAAGAGTGATGAGACAAGAATTCTTTATGGACAGGACTTCTTTTACGAGAAGCTTCTTGGATTGGAATTCAAGATTACACCATTTTCCTTCTTCCAGCCAAACTCAAAAGGTGCAGAAGTGTTGTACGAGACTGTAAGAGAATACATTGGAGATATTGATAATCAGGTTGTATTCGATCTGTTCAGCGGAACAGGAACAATCGGTCAGGTGCTTGCTCCAGTTGCGAAGAAAGTGATCGGTGTCGAGATTATTGAAGAAGCAGTCGAGGCAGCAAAAGAAAATGCTGTCCGAAACGGACTTTCCAACTGCAGATTTATTGCCGGAGATGTGTTTAAGGTACTTGATGAGATTGAAGAGAAGCCGGATGTGATCGTACTGGATCCGCCGAGAGACGGAATTCATCCGAAGGCACTCCCGAAGATCTTGAATTATGGGGTGGATAAGATTGTATATATTTCCTGTAAGATGACCAGTCTGGCACGTGATCTGGAGATGATGCAGTTGGCGGGTTATCGTGTGGAGAAGATGACGGCGGTGGATCAGTTCTGCGAGACGGTGCATTGTGAGACGGTAGTACTGCTTTCCCACAAAAAGCCAGACGGACATATCAACGTAAAAGTTGAGTTTGGTGAGGGTGAGGGAAAAGTTCCGCTTGATAATATCGCTAAAAGAGCCGAAGAATACAAGCCCAAGGAACGAGTGACCTACAAAATGATAAAGGAGTACATAGAAGCAAAATACGGCTTCAAGGTACATACCGCATATATCGCAGAGGTAAAGAGAGATTTAGGCTTGCCAATGTATGATGCTCCTAATGCGGTAGAAGAATTGAAACAGCCGAGGAAGCATCCGACAGCGGAGAAAGTGGAAGCGATAAAGGATGCATTGAAGTATTTTAAAGTGATTTAATAATGATGAGCGTATCATTAAAAATAGTGGTACGCTTTTTCTTTAAAATATTTGGGAAGCAATATATAAGTGCTGAATATGTTTGAAAGGAGGAAAATGGAGTGAACCGTATTACAGAAATAACAAAGCGAGATATTTTAGATTTATTTCAGAATGGATTGGAGATAGACGAATTTTTTCAAACTCGAACCGTTACTTACAATTATTATGGTCGCCTTGAAGAAATAGATTTTCTTAAAAGATTATATGATTTAGAGAGAATGCCAAGTTTTGATTCAAGATTTGCAAATGCAGAACAGGATATTTGGCAACATACAGTGAATAATGATGATTATCCATACTGCTGGGTTTTTGAAGACAAAAGATTCAATTTACAAGATGGTAGCGATGAAGTATATTTAAAATTTCTTTGTGAAGTATTTCACCCTGCTGTTCGATATGATAAGGGATACTGGAAAGAATTTTTAGTGGCAATTAACAAGCTATTACAAAATGACGGTTATGAGATTTACCCTGCTGAGAAAATATCCAATCGTGATGTTTATGGATGGAGAATATATCAGCAAGAAGATAATACGTTGTTTATTCCATATTCTCAACGAAATGCAAAGGACATAAAAGCAAAAAAGATAGTATTGTCCATAAAGCGGAAAGCGAGAAATCAAATTTATCAGTTTCTGGAGCGATATAATATCGTATATCAAGCGACTGACGAAACGGGATGGAATTATAATACAACAGTAGCTGAGGATGTTTTCAATGAAATAAGGCAATTTTATGTGCCAAAGTGTTATAATGATAAAAAAGAATATGTTGAAACTACTGATTTGCAAGCATTCATACTTTCTAATTCTCCATTTTGCGTGTTGGACGCAATAGAGTTTTTTGCGAAACATAGTATCTCAGATGACTTTGAACCACAGATTAATGCTATATTAAAACTGAATGAGATACCGTTTCAGCTTTCCAAGGGGAAGCTAATGAATACATTTGATACCCAGATAAATAAAAATTCATTAGTGTCTGTTCAAGAAGTAGGACTGAAAGAGTTATTACAAGAGGCTTCAAAATATTATGATGAAAACAATTTGCAAATTGCAGTGGAGAAACTTTGGGATGCATTTGAGAGACTAAAGACATATTACTGCTCATCGACTGTAGATAAGAAGAAATCGGTTAATAAGATTATAATGGATATGGGTAATAATCAACAGCCGTTTTTAGAATTATTTGAAAAGGAATTTCATGAGCTTACCATACTTGGCAATAATTTTAGAATTCGACACCATGAAACAACAAAAACGGATATTCAGGATAAAAGGCATTATGAATATTTTTATAAACGTTGCCTGTCTTTAATTTCAACCGCAATCCAGTATTTAGATGGAAGAAATTTATGATAGGAATGAGTTTTTATCAAAATTTCCCAGTTATAGATGTGTATATTATTTTTCCGAAACTTATAATAAAGCTAAAGAAGTGGAGGTGTGCTTATGAGAGAGAAATTTAATCATCTGTATTTGGATAGTCACGAAAGAAAACTTTTGATACATAGCCTTGTAGAGTTAAAAAATCAACTTATTCAGCAAGGCAGATATACGGATTGTATTGACGAGCTTATTTTTAAGGTCATAAATGCACCGACCAAGAGAATGAAAACTGAATATGTCTAAGGCAGATTACAAAGCCGCTTATTCTTATTGATTTTAAGAGTAGGCGGCTTTTTTGAGTTCTCTGGTACTGTTTACATAGCCACCTTGACAAAGTGGCTATGGCACATCTTTAAGCGGCTTGCCTGTTGACGAGTATGCCGTGACTGATAAAAACGGACTGGCTAAGTTTGAAAATGTCCTTATCAGTGGCGATACCCCGTATGTGGTTGAGGAAGTGGATACCGCAGTCCGCTATGTCGTTCCTGCTTCCCAGACAGCTCCGATTGACTGGAACAAGGTCACAAAACGCAGCTTCGACAATGTGTTGAAGAAATTCCAAGTGACTGTGACAAAGACCGATGCAGAAACAGGTTCTCCGCAGGGCGACGCTTCCCTTGCAGGTGCGGTTTAAAGCAGAGTTATCTTTCCGAGCATTACGACCTTGAGGATAGAGTGCTGAAATACTATCCTCAGACCATTAAGGAGTATGAGGAACGCATTGCAGGCTATGAAAATGATGTAGCTTTTGCCGAGCAGCACAAGCCGCAGGGTGAGGATAAGTTTTGCCCGATGACCCTAAAAGGCGTGACCTATACCGAAAAGGCAGATGCAGGCGAAATGCTCCTTGCAATCTGCAAGGACTATCCGATGTCCGCAGCTACCGAAATCGGCAGCTATCGAGGTTTCCGAATAGAGATTTATTATGATACCGTCAACGCCCATTATTGTATGAACCTTTGTGGAAAGGCAAAGCATAAGGTGGATTTAGGCTCCGATGCTCTCGGAAATCTGACCCGAATTGAAAATGAGCTGTCAAAGCTCCCTGCCAGACTGGAAGCTGCCAAGACCAAAAAGGCGGAAACTATCGCACAGCTTGAAACCGCAAAGGAGGAAATCAAGAAGCCTTTTGCCTTTGAAGATGAGCTGAAAGAAAAAACGGAACGGCTGAACGCTCTTAACATTGAGCTGAATCTGAATGAAAAAGATACTTCCGTTATGGATACCGAGTCAGAGCAGACAGAAGAACAGCCCGAAAGAAAATGTGCAAGTCGGGAGAGATAATGCGGTTTGCATATTTGTATTGCTGATTTCTGGGAAGTATAATAGGTGTAGATTAGTAAATGTCGGAGGTGAAAGGTGTGCTTGATAATTTCAGATTTGAAACCTTTGTTGATGTGCATAGCAACATTTTTGCTGAATATCTAAGCTCCGTTATCGCAAAGTTGCCAAAAGAAAATCCAGAATACCGTTCCATAGAGGAAAGGATAGAGGAACTCTACAAGGAGTATCCAAAAGTGATGGAGGCTCTGGATACGGAAAAGCCGAGCGATTTATCCGAGCAGGAATGTAAGGCTTTGATAGAAGTTTTGGAGCTTCGGAACAGGCTCAGCGATATGCAGCAGGAAGCAATCTATTTCAGAGGGTGCTATGACAGCGTTGGGTATCTCAAAAAGGCAGGAATTTTATAACCAAGAACGGCGGCATTGGCGTGGAGCTGATGCCGCTTTTACATAGCCGCAGAGGTGGAAAAATTCACAATAAAGTATTATAATAAAAACAATAGCTTATCTAAATGAGGTAATTGATATGATGTTGATGAAATATTTTAAGATATATGATGATGAATTATGCCCATGCGGTAGTGGAAAAACTTATCTTGGGTGTTGTAAAAATCGTAAAGATAGACCTGTAAAGAAAAGTAAGAAGCCTCTTAATATACAAATCATGGAACAGTTCAGAAAAAATCAGATAAAGTGCTGCTTATATCCTGATAGTACCAGATGTGTTAAGCATATCAAAGAGGCTCACGCATTACAGAACAATAAAATAATATCTCAATTATCGGAAGATGGGCATGTGTATATTTTGAACCCTAACAAGCCACCACAAGTTATTCCCATTGAAAATGAAGAACCAGAAGTATTAACAATGATTGACCGAGTTGGGGTCAATCATGCGACAACTGAGACCTGCTTTTGCGATATTCACGATGATGAAGTATTTGCTCCTATAGAAAAAGGAGCACCTGCTTTCGATAAAGATAGTGATGAACATAAGTATATATACGCATATAAAGCTTTTATATTTGAGTATTATAAGAAACTTGTGGAACAGAAAGTCTTAAGAGAAAACATTACAAATACGCCGTCTTTGCTAAAAACACCACAGTATATACAGTACTATAGAGCTATATCAATGACTCTGGAAGAAATGAATGAGGTTAAGAGTTTTTTCGATAAAGGTATTGTGAGTAAGGATTATACTGGTTTAGAAACTTGTGTAATTGAGATTCCAGAAAGCATAAAATTTGCGACCTATGCTTGTATTGCTGTTGACTTTGACTTGAAAGGCAAGAAAATACGACATACGAAAAGAGGTTTTATTAGTAGGCTTTTCATTACTATTTTTCCAGAGGAAACAAAATCTTATATTATTTTGAGTTGTTTGAGTGAAGATATTAAGATTTATAAAAAATTTTTTCAGCAACTCCAGACAACTAATTTAGACAAGGTAAAGTACTATTTTGATTTGATACTTCCATTATATACTGAAAATAATGTTTTAAGTCCTCGTTTATGGGAAAAGTGGGGCGAAGAACAACAGATAGGATATACTTTTTTTGCAAATAGAAAAGGAAAGCAGTTTTTGCTTTATAAGCAAATACTAAAGCTTGGAATGTATAATTTAAGGAAAAAAGAAAGTGGGTTTGGGACAGGCAATAGGGGAAAATTAGATTTATTTGAATAAAACTTTTACATAGCCGAGAGGTTTTCATTTAAGGAAAGCCCCTTGGCTTTTTCTATTTCTGGAGGTGATTTTATCCATTGAGAACTAACCGACCCTATGTGCAGATTGACTCTGATGTGCTTGAACGGGTACGCCAGATTGACCTGTTATCCTATCTGCGTGAGTTTGAGCCGAGCAATCTCGTTAAGGTCAAAGGCACAAGTAATGTGTACTGTACCGCAGAACACGACAGTTTAAAGATTTCCAACGGTAAATGGTATTGGTGGTCGAGAGGTTTTGGCGGCTATTCTGCCCTCGATTATCTCATCAAGGTCAAGGAATATGACTTTGTGAAAGCCGTGGAAATTCTCACGGGACAGACGATGGCGGACTGGAAGCCACCTTCTGCTCCCAAGAAAGATGAACCGAAAGCCCTGCTCCTGCCGCCAAGAAATAAGGATTGTAACAGAGTGATACAGTATCTTTTCGGGCGTGGTATTGACTATCAGCTCATACAGGAGTGTATCGCAGACGGCACGCTTTATGAGAGTGCCGATTATCACAATGCTGTTTTTATCGGCAAAGACGAAAGCGGAACACCAAAATATGTCGCCCTGCGAGGCACTCTCGGCAGCACTTTCAAGCAGGACGCATCGGGCAGCGACAAGCGGTATTCGTTCCGACTTCTGGCAAAGAAGCCTGCGGATACCGTGCATTTATTTGAAGCTGCTATTGATTTACTGTCCTATGCCACTTATCTGAAATGCGAGGGCAAGGACTACAAATCGGAAAGTCTGCTCTCTTTGTCGGGCGTGTATCAGCCTAAAAAAGAGGTTAAGGACAGCAAAATCCCCGTAGCTCTCACAACTTTTTTGAGTGCCAATCCACAAATTACGACCATCGTTCTGCATCTGGATAATGACAAGGTAGGCAGGCTTTGTAATATCGTTTCATTGACGGTTCTTGCATGGCATTCCTGCCCGGTAGGTTCCAGTCTGCTAAGGCATCGCCAGACGATGGATTTGCAGCCGCGATTATTCCAGTGAATTCTGCGGAACATTTCACCGCAGTCGCCGCAGACAATAATCTGTGCAAAGCAGTGGTTACAGCTGTAACTGCGCTTTTTGCCATTGGCGCTGGTCTTGACCACTCGTCTGCGTACCAGTTCTTTCTGCACTCGTAAGAAGATATCTTTTGGAATAATGGCTTCGTGGTTTCCTTCAACATAATACTGTGGAACGATACCATTGTTCTTGACTCTGGTCTTGTTCAGGAAATCGGTGGTATAAGTCTTTTGCAGGAGAGCGTCACCGATGTACTTTTCATTACGTGGGATTTTGTTGATGGTGCTCGTCCACCATTTTGTTTTTCCGGTGCCGGTAAGAACACCATCAGCTTCAAGTCCCTTTACGATTTTATCCATAGAGTAGCCTTCAAGCTACTCTATGTAAATGCGCTTTACGATTTCAGCCTACTCCGGGTCGATGGCAAGATTTCCGTCTTCATCTTTGGTGTATCCAAGAAAATGATTGTGGTTTGTCATAAACAGAAGCACCAGAATCATTACTACAGCGAATGGCACGGTCAAGACCCATGATGGTAGCGATATCGAACTATTCTCGGTCAAATGCGAGCAGGTGACTTAGGAGGAGCAACGGTTGGTATTGACCGTTTGAAGAGAAGAATCGCAAAGGAGGATGCAGCTAATGAGAATCGCAATAGGAAATAGTCGTATGGATAAGAAGTGGAAGAATAAGGAAATGTCTTGGGAGGAATTTTCCAAGACATGTTCCACTACGATTCGTACCACAGAGACAGTTTCAGAATATAGAAAAATGAGTAAGCCGGCACAGGATAATGCAAAAGACGTCGGTGGTTTTGTCGGTGGCGCCTTAAAGCAGGGAAAGGAGACAACGCCGGGAGCAAGAGCGACAGAAAAGAGTGTATACTGAAGAAAATAGAACAGATTCTCAGTGATTTATTAACCTTCTAGTTTTACTATAAGAAAAAAGTTGCTGCTTGACAAAATTTTTGTCAAGGTATAGAATACAAACATAGGAGGTGCTGTATGGACGAAATTGAAAGATTACAAGAGCATTTATTGTTAATTCGTAGAGCTGTCGGTTGGACTGCTGAGGAATTTGGTGATCGTATCGGTGTTACAAGACAAACTATAAATAATCTTGAAGCAAAGCGTAACAAACTTAATAAAACGCAGTATATAGCTATTCGAGCTGTGTTAGATGCTGAAATGGCAGCCTCACCAGATGATACAGAAATGTTAAAATGTTTATTGGATGTTTTTATTGATAATCCTGATAAGTATGAAGCAAAAGATAGAGAGGAGCTCCTTGAAAAAGCTAATATGCTTACACCATCAATTCTTGCTGGAACAACTAGCAGGGCAGCAGTTTCAAAAGAATTAGTGGGAGCTGCAGGAGCGTTAGGAATGGCTGCCGCACTTATGGCTGTTCCAGTTATTGGGCCAGGTTTAGCAATTGCGGGTGGCACAAGTGCATGGTTGTTGAAGGCTCTTAAGAATAAAAAATAGGAGGTATTTGAATGTCAAAACATTGGGATTACGAAGACGATCACGACTGGGATGATGATGTGGACTATGCTTCTAAGGGGTATGTTTATTGGTACGGAAAATACTATCCTAAAGAGGATATAGATGCTCTGTTTAAGGATTCACCAACTGAGAAAGAGAATGAAGACGAAGCATCAAATGTTGGTTGGATATTTTTATTACTTGCAGGAATTGGCGCAGCTGGATATGGAATACATAAAAGAGTTCTTCCAGTGATAAAAAAACGAATAGATAAGAGTAAACACACTACCACAAAATAATAGGGGGGACACAGATATGTTTGAAAATCAAAAGACAGAGTTAATGATTGTTTGTGATGAGAAACTAATGGAATATGCTAATTACCTTATGGCTTTAATTGGTCAGAATGATGATGTGGAAGGAAAAACTGTCGGTACAAAAGATGGTACCGTTTCAGCAGCAATTTATACTCCTAAGAATTATAAAGATACTTTGCCAAAAATCACATCAAATACCCATATTTTATTTATTGGAAGTTTTAAAGAGGCAAAAGAGCAAGGAAAGAATGTAAACTTTTCTTTTAATAAATACGGAATGAAGTATGGTTGGTTAGGAAAAAGAGCTGTAATGTATGTTGAAGATGATATGCTAAAAAAGGATGAATATGATAAGTTTATTCAGTTTAGCAAATCATATCAAAAAGAATTTGAAGCAACTACCGTTAATTTTGTGAATTCACTTCCTAACGCAGCAAAATGGGTTGGAGTATTTTTACCAGTAGTATATCCAGCAGCTATATATGGACTTATTTCAGGAAGCAAAGCACATAAAAAAATAAAAGACCAACAGTACAGATGTCTTACAATGGCCTTGTATCTTGATGGTTTACAAAAGTTCTTGGAGGGATAATAGATGGACGCATTTGCAGAGGGGTATTCATTTTTTGAGAAAAACTCAGGAAGTTATACTGCTGCAGCAATGGGTGATGCTTATGTTGGAGATGTCAATAATGAGATAGCAACATTGCTAAAAGATATGAATGCGTTTGAAGGATTTAAAACAAAACCTGATGCGTTAAAGGGCGATATTGCAGAGTTTTGGCATTCAGATACTTTTAATATTGATGCAGTAGTTAAAGGTTCAAAAAGCCGCACGTATGTTGATAGAAGCCATGATTTTGCATCTGCAGACGTTACAAGTAATTTTGGACAGGACTTTGGTCTGAAATATTATAAAACAGGTGTAGATAGTGCGAAGCAGCAAGCTAAAAGTGTTTTTGAAAGATTTAAGGAGTACCAAGCTCAAGGAGGAAAAGATACCATTGATGAGTTCCTTTTCAAAAGAGGATATAACGATATCGAGTCAGTTTTGAATGATCCAATTTATAGTGGTCAAATTAGAGTAATTCCTAAAGACCAATTAGTGGAAGCAACAGAATGGCTTAATAGAAAAATTATCGAAGAAGGCAGTAAACGTCCTGAACAGGTTGAGAGATACAAGGAAACTCTCAAAATGTTAAGAGATAAAATTGAAGATGGAAAGGGAACAGAATCAGTAGCACTTACAAAAGAACAGGCGGAGGAACTTGCTCGATTAGCTAAGGAAGGTAAAGTCACTGAACAGGATTTGAAGGATCTAGGGATTTCTACTGAAGACCTAATAAAATATGAGTATGTTCTTAAGCAAGCATTTAAGGCCGGTGTTACAGCAGCCACTATTTCAATGGTTCTTAAGGTGGCTCCGGAGATATATAAAGCTATATCTTACTTGATAAAAAATGGAGAATTAGATGAAAAGCAGTTTCAGAAGATAGGATTTGCTGCTTTATCTGGAGCCGCAGAAGGATTTATTAGAGGAAGTATTTCTGCTGCAATAACAACTGCATGTAAGGCAGGATTATGGGGCGAAGCCATGAAATCGGTTAATCCTTCAGTTGTTGGAGCGGTAACTGTAATAGCAATGGATACTATGAAAAATGCATTTAAGGTCGCAACCGGGAAAATGCAGACAAGAGAATTGGCTAACGAGTTAATTAGAGAAATGTTCGTTTCTACTTGCTCATTAGTAGTAGGAGGAGTAGCTCAATCCTTTATTGAAATCCCAGTTTTAGGATTTATGCTTGGAAGCTTTGTAGGTTCGATGGTTGGTTCGTTTGCATATAATGTTGGTTATAATGCCGTTATTTCATTTTGTATTGATACTGGATTTACTATGTTTGGATTAGTAGATCAAAATTACGAATTGCCAGATGAAGTGCTAGAGTCGGTAGGCTTTGAAGTGTTTAAGTATGAAGAATTTCAGTTTGAAGAATTTGCTCATGAAGAGTTTAAGTTTGAAGAGTTTTCGATTGAGGAATTCGAAACAGAATCTATTAGCATTGGAGTTCTTCGCAGAGGTGTAATTGGAGTACAGCAGATTGGCTATGTATAATATTTCTGTGCGCCCGCCGGGTGTTAATAATATGAAAGAGGGCAGCAGGGGTGCAAAAAATCATTATTATACCACTACGTACGCGAATGTTAATGCGAAGTAAAGTTTCAATGCATTGTGAGGTCGCGTGCCTTTTGGGCAGACAAAAACCAGAGCATTCTAAATAATATATCTGATTTTGCAGGAGAGAATGAACTTATGAACAAAGAAAAAGCAGCAGTGTGGGCAAAATTTGCCTACACTTCTTCTGATAGAAAAGTTTATAATGTAGATTATTACAAATCTTGATGTTTATTATTTATTATAGAGTGGTTTATTGAGGAAGGGGGACTTCTATTTGAAAAAGAAAAAAGATGAAATAACCATTCGTTCCAGTGCTGCAGAATACCTGACCTATGTTGCCTCTGTTGGCAATCAGCAGGACAGCATTGAGATGCGCTATGAGGATGAGAATATATGGCTGACACAGAAGATGATGGCTGCATTGTATGATGTGGATGTTCGTACAATCAATGAGCATATTAAGAAAATTTATTCCGACTCAGAGCTTGAGGAAGATTCAACTATCCGGAATTTCCGGATAGTTCAAACCGAAGGTTCCCGTCAGGTGACTCGTGATACGAAGCATTATAATCTTCAAATGATTATTGCTGTTGGATTCAAGGTAAATAATGAGCGAGCGGTGCAGTTTCGCAAGTGGGCCAATGGCATCGTGAAGGACTACACCATCAAAGGCTGGGTCATGGACGATGAGCGTCTGAAAAATGGTGGATCTGTGCTTACAGTAGAATACTTCGACCGTTTGCTTGAGCAGATTCGTGAAATCCGTCTCTCCGAGCGTAGATTTTACCAGAAGATAACAGACATCTATGCTACAGCTCTTGATTATGACCGAACAGCAAAAACAACAAAGCAGTTCTTTGCAAAGGTGCAGAACAAGATGCACTATGCGGTTCATGGACATACAGTAGCAGAGTTAATTTACGAGCGGGCCGATGCTGATAAGCCACACATGGGATTAACCACTTGGGCAGCAGCACCGGAAGGCAAGACTGTAAAAAGCGATGTGAGCATTGCGAAGAATTATCTTTCAGAGAAAGAAATGCGTTCACTGGAGCGTATTGTATCTGCTTATCTGGATTTGGCAGAGGACCGTGCAGAGCGTCACATTCCGATGACAATGGAGGACTGGGCAAAGCGGCTGGATCTATTCCTGATGACTGATGACAGAGATGTTCTTCAGGATGCAGGTAAAATCACTGCTGAGATTGCAAAAGCAAAAGCTGAAACTGAATTTGAAAAATATCGCGTTATTCAAGATAGGCTGTTCATGTCTGACTTTGATAAGTACATGCTGGAACTGGAGGAGAAGACGAAAAGGCCATGTGTATGAAGGTATTTACTAAGATTTGTAATAATGCGGAGCGTTGTCTGAAGGGCAATACAAAGACAGAGTGAAACGGATTTTGGGCAGAGAAAAAGAAAGTTTTCCCCGGAATCCGAGAGATGTTCTATTTGCAAATATTATTTATATTACGATCAATCAACTGAAAAAGGGCGTTAAACATGAGCGAAGAAAACTATAAGCCAAAGATGCCGGATATTATGGAGGCAGTCTTTGATGCAGGCTATCTGATTTTTGACTTACTTGCAGCAATTTTGTTTTTTGTATTTTCAAAGGGAAATACAGTATTTGTTCTTTATGGTATATTGACACTGACGCTTTGTGGTGGAGATGCATTTCATCTGGTGCCAAGGATCCTCAGAACAATACACGGAAGCAATGACAGGATAAAGAAACAGTTAGGTATCGGACTTCAGATTTCATCCATTACGATGACAGTCTTTTACATCATTCTGATGTATGTGTGGAAATACACTACTTTTCCGGATCTGAAGGCACCTGCAGCTGTGGAGGCAATGATATGGATCTCAGCGATCATAAGAATCGTTGTGTGTGTTCTTACACAGAATAACTGGTGTACAGATGAGGGAAATATGAAATTATCTGTGATCAGAAATGCGGTTTTTGCAGTTACCGGTATCGGAGTGATCATTCTGTATGCTATTTCCGGGAATGCAAATGATTATCATATGACAAGAATGGTTGCAGCGATTCTTATTTCCTTTGGCTGTTATCTTCCGGTAACATTATTCAGCAAGACAAAACCGAAGGTTGGATTATTGATGATTCCGAAAACATGTGCATATATGTGGATCATCGCAATGGGACTTCAGCTTATGTTTTAAGCAGATCAGACTCGCGAAATGGAGGAAAAATTATGTCGAACAATAAGGAAAACATGTCAAAGCTTGAAAGCTTTATGAAGGTTCTGACAGGACATTTTGATAATAAGGAACAGTATGCCAGGATGCAGAAAGCAGGAAAATTATATCCTTATGCGGAACATGTCAACACAGTCTGCAATGACAAGATCAAGAATCTCCCTGCAGGTTTTCAGGGGAAATTTCTTGTAGAAGAGAGTTATTACGAGACAGATGGGAAGAAACATGCGTCTGCACATCTTTTCTTATTCACAGAAGAAGAGGAGGGGATTCTGCTTTCATCTTATGAGATACCGGAGGGAAATGCCAAGAATACCTTCACATATGCTTCGATGCAGCCGGTGGAATACAGTGAACTCAAAAAGTCGGCGAAATTTACACCGGCACTTTATCATGAAAAGGATGGCGTCTGGGAGGGCGGCAGCACAAGTCAGTTTACTCCGGTCATGAAATTTAAACTGTGGGAACGTTTTTCCGGGGAATGTCTGGAAGTATCCGAGAGCATGGAGGTAAACGGAAAGAGAACCTTTGGGTATGATGATCCGATCATTTATAAGAGAGTGTAAGCATTAAACTGGATATTTATGCAGGGAAAAACCTTGTTCGAGAAGGAAAACTATATTATAATGAGAGGAACATATTTTATCCGACAGGCAGTGTTTCAGGAAAATGCTGTCTGATAAAAGAACAGGGGAGATGACGGTTTATATGATCACACTGAATGATTATCTGTATTCGGGAGATACACTTTTGAGAATTTTGCATAATTACTCAGAAGATCTCAGAAAAGATGCAAGAAAAAACAAGAATGAAATTGATCTGGCACACTGTAATTTCCTGCTGCAGATCACAGAACTTCTGGAGCATAATGATTTCCTTACGGCACAGTCGCAGAAAATTCGTGAATTTTATAAATATATGGCCAGAGAGTATCCATTTCTGGCTTTTACATTTAAAGGAAGGATTAAATCACTGATCCGCGCAGAGGAGAAATTTAACGGATATATTGTAGAATATATTTATGATTATCATATGGAGCATGGAACCTATCCGTCTGTCTCTGAAATCAGAAACCGTCTGAGCTGTTTCCGTGACCTGATCGCGTACAGGATTGTGATCGCCATGCCAAAATGCCATCTGAAGAGTGGACAGGACAGAGAAAAAGAAGAAGAAAAATATCTTTATGAGATTGCGAATGCGCTTCCGGAATTTCTGGAGGAGCGAGGCTTTACGGTGGAACCGGCGAGAGGTGTTATGGAAAGTTCATCGGAGTTTATGAAGGATGAGGTTCGTCCGTATTACCGTGACTATATTATGGGAAGAAGTTCACAGGATTACCGGTCCCTGCATATTACATTTTATGATAACAGTTCCAGATGTTTTGTGGAGGTTCAGCTTCGTACAAAATCTATGGATGACGTGGCAGAAATTGGTCCGGCAAATCATCTGGGCTACGAAAAGGGACAGGATAAAGCAAGATCCCGGAGAGATGCGATCCCGGAGGGAGAGTGTGTGTATTTTGATGAGGCGTACGAGAGAGGAATGCGTCTTCAGAAGCTGGAACTTTCGAAAGTGGACGTCAATATGTTCACAGCAGTGAATAACAGTCTGATCAACGATGGATGCGGATTGTTTCGGGGAAGACTGATTCTTCCGTATGAGCATTTATCCAGATTTCAGAATGATCTGATAGATTAACGGAATAGGAATAAAGGCAGATTGTAATGATAAAAAGAAAGCCCACCGCGGTAGATCTATATGATCACTGCGGCAGGCTTTTTTACTTTATATACTTTGTAATTAGGCTTCTTTATCTTCGTCTGCATCCGATTCATCAGCCACAGCTTCAGGAAGGTAGACATGTACCCGTTCAATACGGTTTTTGTCCAGCTTATCAACGACGAGCCGGGTATGATTTTCGGTGATGACCTCATCGCCATCTTCCGGGATGCGATCCAGGTGTTCGATGATCAGCCCACCGAGGGAATCATAGTCTTCAGAGGTGAAGTCTGTATGCAGATGATCATTGACGTCATCCAGGCTCATGGATCCCTCAACAATATATTCGCGGTCAGAAATTTTTTTGATAAGTTCGTTTTCGTTTTCGTCGTACTCATCGTGGATCTCACCGACAATTTCCTCAAGAATGTCTTCCAGAGTGATAAGACCGGTCATTTCACCGTACTCGTCGAGAACAATGGCGATATTGAAGGTGGATTCTCTCATTTCTACCAGAAGATCGGAGATATCCTTGTATTCATAGGTGAAATGAGGCTTGCGAAGAAAGTTGCGGATATCAAAGGGATCATCCTGATTGTAAAGAAGAAGATCCTTCATATTGACGATTCCGACGATATTGTCCTGTGTGTCTTCATAGACAGGAAGACGGGTAAATCTGTCAGTGCGGAAAATATCGATCAGTTCCTCATAGGTGTTATTTACATTGGCAAACGTTACATTTACACGGGGAACCATAATATCCTTGGCATCTGCATCACCGAGATCGAAAACATTGTAGATCATTTTCTTCTCGTCGGATTCGATGACACCATCCTCATGGCTTACATCAACGATGGTACGCAATTCTTCCTCCGTCATGACATTGTTGACATCGTCCGGATTTACACGAAGAATATACAGGAAAAATCTCGAGATCAGGTTGATCACAAAGATTACCGGCGTCATGACAGTCATCAGAAAATGAATTACTGTAATGTAGCGAAGAGTAATCTTCTCGGAATTGATCGTAGCATAGTTCTTAGGGGTGATCTCTCCAAATACCAGAATCGCAACAGTCAGTGCCAGTGTTGCGATGCTGACCATATAACCGCCCAGATGATATGCGAGTGTAGTTGCAAGAGATGATGCATATACGTTTACGATATTATTGCCGATCAGAATAGCACTGAGCATCTTGGGTGTATGGTTCTCCAGAATATCCAGAGCCAGGGCGGCACGCTTGTTGTCGTCATCTGACAGGGCACGAAGGCGGATTCTGTTTACAGACATCAATGCAGTCTCTGTTGAGGAAAAGAATGCAGAAAGTGCCAGCAGAACAGCAAGTATGATAAATTGGTAAGTGTCACGTATGTCCACTTTAAATGTTCACTCCTTTGGTGTTTTGATAAAATACATACCTTAATGGTAAAAATATGCAGTTTTCATTATATACTGTTTTTATGGCTTTGGCAAGTTCTTAAAAAAGAACCTGAAAGGATATACTGGATTACTTATAATATAAAAACTGCCCGACGGGATATCGGGCAGTTATAAAAACATATATTATGCAAGCTCTGTGCCTGTGAGCATCTTGTATGCCTGAAGATATTTGGCGATTGTCTTGTCAACGATCTCCTGAGGAAGTGTCCAGTCATTTCCCGGATTAGCCTTGAGCCAGTCGCGGGCGAACTGTTTGTCAAAAGACGGCTGTCCATGTCCTGGTTCATAGCCTTCCAGAGGCCAGAAACGGGAGCTGTCAGGAGTGAGCATCTCATCACCGATCACCATGTTTCCATCTTCGTCAAGACCGAATTCAAACTTGGTGTCTGCAATGATGATTCCCTTGCTCAGTGCGTATTCTGCACATTTCTTATATAATGCGATAGTATTGTCACGAAGTTTTTCTGCGAGTTCACGTCCTTTTCCAGGGAAATATTTCTCCAGGTGATCGATACTCTGCTCGAAAGAAATATTTTCGTCATGATCGCCAATCTCTGCTTTGGTAGATGGTGTGTAGATCGGCTCCGGCAGTTTATCAGATTCTTTTAAACCTTCTGGAAGCTTGATGCCGCAGACAGTGCCGTTTTCTTTGTAGCTTTCCCAGCCGCTTCCTGTGATATATCCACGAACGATACATTCGATTGGAAGCATTGTAAGTTTCTTACACATCATGCTGTTTCCATCATATTTTTCCTGTTGGAAGAATTCAGGCATATCTTTGACATCAACAGAGATCATATGGTTAGGAACGATGTCTTTTGTAAGGTCAAACCAGAATTTGGACATCTGTGTTAAAACAGTTCCTTTCTTTGTGACATCATTCTTTAAGATGACATCAAAGCAGCTGATACGGTCAGTTGCAACCATGATCAGGCTGTCACCATTGTCATAAATCTCACGAACTTTACCTTCTTTGATCGGTTTCATTTCTTTCATTATTCATACCTCGCTGATAAATTGTATCAATGTTTCTCAAATTTTCACTCGTTGTTTACTAATATAACATCAATTGTTGAAAAAATAAAGTCTGGATTGGCGATTTCAGTATTTGTAATATATTTTGCCCTCGGTTCGTAAATCATATATAATGGTATGAGTGTCAAGAAGTATAATTTAAATGGAGGAAACTGATCGTTATTATGAAATTTTATTATGCCCCAATGGAAAGTATCACGATTTACTTATACCGAAACATTTACGAACAACTATTTGGAGAAATCGATAAATACTACACACCATTTATTATGCCAAATGGAAAAAGAACATTCAAAACAAGAGAATTTCAGGATGTATTGCCGGAACATAATGAAGGATTACATATCGTACCACAGATTTTAACGAAAAGTTCTGAAGATTTTATCAGAACAGCAAAAGAATTAAAAGAACTGGGATACGATGAAGTCAATTTAAATCTTGGCTGCCCGTCAAGAACCGTTGTAGCCAAACAAAAAGGCTCAGGATTCCTGCGAGAACCAGAAGTATTAGATGATTTCCTTACAGAGATCTTCGAAGCATTAGATATGAAGATCTCAATTAAAACAAGAATCGGATTAAGAGACACAGAAGAATTCGAAGAAATCTTAAGCATCTACAACCGCCATCCAGTCTATGAACTAACGATCCATCCAAGACTACAGCAGGAATTCTATAAAGGAAAACCACACCTTGATGTCTTTGAATATGCAGTAAACCACAGCGAAAATCCACTCTGTTACAATGGAGATATCGTAACAAAAGAAGACTACGACAATATCACAACAAGGTTTCCAGATGTAGATGCAGTGATGATCGGAAGAGGTCTGTTAAGAAATCCAGCCCTTGTACGAGAAATCAAATATGGACAGAAACTGACCAAAAGAGAACTCCTGAAAATGCATGATACACTTTATGAAGCATATCAGGATTACCTAAGCGGCGATAAAAATGTTCTCTATAAGATGAAAGAATTCTGGAACAATGCAGCGGTCATGTTTACAAACCACGAAAAATATGCAAAAAAGATCCGTAAAGTTCAGACGCTAAAGAATTACGAACAGGCAGTCAACGCATTATTTAGTGATTAGGATCTAATTGATTAAAAATAAAACCGAAAATCTAAATATACATATTGAAAAACTATTGACAAAACAAAACTCAATATAATATAATCACTCAATAGGCAAAGACGGAGAAAAGTACCATAAATTATCGTTCCCAGTGAGCAGGCGATAGTGAGAATCCTGCAAAGTGAATTTATGCGAAGAACACTCCCGAGCATCAATCTGAACGCAGAACATGAATAGAACAAGATTCAAACCCTGTCAGTAGGTGCGACGTAAGCTGGGCGTTAACCGGCACACAAGAGAGACTGCAAGACAGTAAATCAGGTGGTACCGCGGACTAGAGATATACAGTTCGTCCTGAAGTAACAATTTCAGGACGGGCTTTTTTTGTACCTGATTTTAAGGTGACAGGGAACTAAGAAAACCGCCTGAACGCAAGATAGAGAATACAAGAAAAAGGAGAAAAGAAAATGTCAGACATGTACCGTACCAGAACCATGGACCAGATTTCTGAAGGTGACATCGGAGCACAATTAAAGATCGCCGGATGGGTAGAGAATATCCGTGACCACGGTGGAGTATCATTTATCGACTTACGCGATATGTATGGAGTGATGCAGGTCGTATTAAGAGATACAAGTTTATTAGACCATGTAAGAAAAGAAGAATGTTTATCTGTAGAAGGTGTGATCCAGCACAGAGACGAAGAAACATTTAACCCTAAGATTCCTACAGGAACGATCGAATTAGAAGCACACAAGATCGATATCTTAGGAAAAGTATACAGAGATCTTCCATTCGAGATCGCAACAAGTAAAGAAATCCGTGAAGATGTTCGTTTAAAATATCGTTACCTTGATATGAGAAACAGAAAGGTAAAAGATAACATTTTATTCCGTTCCAAAGTCATCCGTTTCTTAAGAGAAAAGATGGAAGACATGGGATTCGTAGAAGTTCAGACACCGATCCTTTGTGCATCATCACCAGAAGGAGCTCGTGACTACGTAGTACCTTCAAGAAAATACAAAGGTAAATTTTACGCATTACCACAGGCACCACAGCAGTATAAACAGTTACTGATGGTATCTGGAATCGACAAATACTATCAGATCGCACCATGCTTCAGAGATGAAGATGCTCGTGCAGACCGTTCTCCAGGAGAATTCTATCAGTTAGACTTCGAGATGGCATTTGCAACACAGGAAGATGTCTTCAAGATCGGAGAAGAAGTATTAACAGAGACATTTAAGAAATTTGCACCAGAAGGAAGTGTGATCACAGAAGCGCCATACCCAATCTTCAGCTACAAAGAAGCAATGCTGCAGTTTGGTAGTGACAAACCAGACCTTCGTAACCCATTAAGAATCATCGACGTGACAGATTTCTTCCAGAGATGTACATTCAAACCATTCCATGGACAGACAGTACGTGCGATCAATGTTCATGCAAAACTTTCCAAAGGACAGCATGAAAAACTGTTAAAATTCGCACAGTCAATCGGTATGGGTGGACTTGGATACTTAGAAGTCAAAGAAGAACTGAAATACAAAGGACCGATCGATAAATTTATTCCAGATGATATGAAGATGGAATTAGCTGAAATGGCTGGATTACAGGAAGGAGATACGATCTTCTTCATCGCAGCACCAGAAAAAGCTGCTTGCATCTATGCAGGACAGATCCGTAACGAATTAGGAAGCAGATTAGACCTGTTAGAAAAAGACGCATACCGTTTCTGCTACATCAATGATTTCCCAATGTATGAAATTGATGAAGAAACGGGTAAATTAGGATTTACACATAACCCATTCTCTATGCCACAGGGTGGATTAGAAGCATTAAATGAAAAAGATCCATTAGATATCTTAGCATACCAGTATGATATCGTATGTAACGGAGTAGAATTATCATCAGGAGCCGTTCGTAACCATGACATGGAAATCATGGAAAAAGCATTCGACATCGCAGGATATGACAAAGAAACATTAAAAGACAAATTCGGAGCATTATACAATGCATTCCAGTTCGGCGCACCACCACATGCAGGAATGGCACCAGGAGTAGACCGTATGATCATGTTACTTCGCAACGAAGAAAACATCCGAGAGATCATCGCTTTCCCAATGAGCGGAACAGCACAGGATCTGATGTGCGGAGCACCAAACGAGATTACAGAACAGCAGCTTCGTGAAGTGCATATTAAGGTTAGAGATTAATTAGAAATTATAAGATTTAAAAATAAGGAGATATTTTCGCGAGATAAGAAAATATCTCTTTATTTTTGTTCAAAAATTATGATTTTATAAAATAAAATAAGAAAAAACTGTGCAAAAATAATAAAAAACATAAGAATTATGTTGAGTAATATATATAAAAAGAGATATAATAGAAACAGATTAACAGTATAGTAATGTTTGTTTATAATAAAATAAAAAACTCGCCGAAGCGAGTTTAAATCCACCACCATGTGGAACCCTAAAAAGGGTGACTACGAAAATTCGTTATTTGAACCGTGTAGTGTAATCTCATATGGTAATCAATTGAGATATTTTTATTATAAGCAGATTGATTTCTTTTGTCAAGAATGGAGAGGGAAGAAAATGAATAAAAAGTATTATTTAGGATTAGATATAGGGACAAATTCTGTAGGATGGGCAGTAACAGATGAAAATTATAATCTTTACAAATATGCTGGAAAAAGAATGTGGGGAATTCGTTTATTTGAAGCAGCAGATACAGCAGCAGAACGAAGAACGAAACGCTCAAATCGGAGAAGATTATCAAGAACGAAACAAAGAATAGATTTATTGCAGGAATTATTTTCAAAAGAAATTGCCAAGAAAGATCCTACATTTTTTATAAGATTAAATGAAAGCGGATTGCATTTAGAAGATAAATCAACAGGTGAGAAGTATCCATTATTTGTAGATAAAGAATATACAGATATTGATTATCATAAAGAATATCCAACGATGTATCATTTAAGAAAAGAATTAATTGAGAATCCAGAACCGCATGATATTCGTCTGGTATATTTAGCATGCCATCATATTTTGAAAAATAGAGGACATTTTTTGATTAATGGAAGTATCAGTGATGTAAAGAATTTATCATTTGTTTGCGGAGAAATGATAAAGGAATTTAATTCTGTGTCAGAGTATGAAATAAGTTTAACAGATATAAGAGAATTAGAACGAATATTAAGTGATAAAAAGACTGCAAAATCAGTAAAAGCAAAACAAGTCGCACAACTATTTGAATGTACTCCGGCAGAGGATAAAGAACAGCAAAAATGTGCTAAGGCAATTATTACCAATTTAAGTAAATTAATTGTAGGGTTAAAGGGTGATATCAGCAAAATGTTTCATCAGCCATTGGAAGAAATCAGTACAAAAAGTTTTAAATTTACAGAAGCGAAATATGAAGATGAGATCATGCCTGCAATTGAAGAAAATTATCCAGATTATGCTGGTGTAATTGATAGAATAAAGGGTGTATATGATTGGAGTGTATTAGTTGAAATCTTAGACGGAGAAGATTATTTATCATTTGCAAAGGTAAAAGCGTATGAAAAACATGGGAAAAATCTACATATATTAAAAAATATTATGAAAAAATATTGCAAAGATGAAGTGTATCAAGCTTTTTTTAATGGAATCAACGAAAAAAATGGTTATGGAAATTATATTGGAGCAATTCGGAAGAATGGTCATACATATAAAATGGATCGATGTAAATCAGAGGAAGATTTTTATAAAGGTTTACAAAAGATTTTATCTACAATTGTTCCAGATCAAGAAGATGAAGAATTATTAGAAAAATTAAAGGCAGAAGTAGAGAATCAAACATTGTTACCATTAGCAAGATCAAAGGAAAATGGAACAATTCCGAATCAGGTTCATCTTCAGGAATTAATGAAAATATTGGATAACGCAAAAGAATATTTGGATTTTTTGAAGAAAGAAGATGAGTATGGAACAATAGCTGAGAAGATTATATCTATTGCAAAATTTAGGATACCATATTATGTAGGACCATTAAGCAGGAGACATAAAGAAGAAGGTTCTAATTCATGGATGATAAGAAAAGAAGAAGGAAGAATTTATCCATGGAATTTTGGAGATAAAGTGGATGTAGAACAATCAAATAAGGAATTTATTGAGCGTATGACAAATAAATGTACTTATTTAATCGGAGAAGATGTTTTACCGAAAAACTCTTTGTTATATTCAAAATATATGGTACTAAATGAACTGAATAACCTAAAAATAAGAGGAAATAAAATATCTGTGGAACTAAAACAGAGAATTTATAAAGATCTATTCTGTACAATGGCAAAAGTAACAGGAAAGAGAATTTTAGAATACCTAAAGATGGAAGATCCAGAAATTGTACAGGAAGATATTAGTGGATTTGATATTGATTTTAAATCGGCTCTTACATCTTATTTAGATTTCAAAAAACAAGTAGTAGGAAATGAAATAGAAAAAGATCATTATAAAGAAATTATAGAAGAAATCATTAAATGGAAAACAATCTATGATGATGATTCCAAAATAATGAGAAGAATGATAGAACGAGAATATCCAGAGGTATTTGATAAAGAACAGATAAAGAAAATCTGTCAGTTGAAATATAGTGGATGGGGAAATTTCTCTGACAGATTTTTGAATGGTGTCAGAGGTGCAGATAAAGAGACTGGGGAAAGTTATACGATCATAGAAGCATTATGGAAAACAAATTATAATCTGATGCAGCTTCTAAGCAAACAATTTAGTTTTAAAGAGGAAATTGATCAGATAAATGCGGAAAAAGCAGGTGATGTAGGGAAAATCAATTATAAAAATACAGTCAAAGATTTAATCGTGTCGCCATCTAATAAACGTGCAATATGGCAGACAATACAGATTGCAGAAGAAATAAAAAAAGTAATGAAATGTGAGCCAGAAAGAATCTTTATTGAAATGGCACGAGGAGAAGAAAAAGAGAAAAAAAGAACTGTTTCAAGAAAGACAAGATTGCAGGAATTATATGCTGGGTGCAAAGATGATACACGCAATTGGATGAAAGAAATTGGCGATAGGGAGGAACGAGAATTCAATAGCCGAAAACTCTATTTGTATTATACACAGATGGGAAAATGTATGTATACGGGAGATGAAATAGATGTGGATGCATTGATGAAAGGAAATTCTAACTGGGATATTGATCATATTTATCCACAGTCAAGAATTAAGGATGACAGTTTAGATAATATGGTTTTAGTCAGAAAAGATGTAAACAATAAAAAGCGAAATAAAATTTTATCTCCGAAGATTCGAGAAGATATGAAACAATACTGGAAAATGTTGTATCAAAAAGAATTGATTTCAAAAAAGAAATATGATCGATTGACAAGGACAACAGATTTTACGGATGAGGAACTATCAGGATTTATTGAGAGACAATTAGTAGAAACAAGACAATCATCAAAAGCAGTAGCAGAGTTGTTGAAGCGATTGTATAAAGATTCAGAAGTTGTTTATGTAAAAGCTGGATTAGTTTCAGATTTCCGACATGATAATAATCTGCTGAAATCCAGAAGAGTGAATGATTACCATCATGCAAAAGATGCATTTTTGAATATAGTAGTTGGAAATGTTTATCATGTAAGATTTACGTCGAATCCTAGAAAATGGATTAAAGACAATAGAGATAGCAATTACAGCATTCGTAGAGTATTTAATTATGATGTAAAACAAGGCGATAAGATCGTATGGCATGGAAGTGAAAATGGTGGACACAGTATTGATCATATAAAGAAGACAATGAGCCGAAATGATATTTTATATACAGAATATACATATTGCGAAAAAGGTCAGTTGTTTAATGAAACTTTAGCGAAGAAAGGGAATGAAAAAGCGATAGCTTTAAAGAAAAATCTTGATCCAGTAAAATATGGAGGGTATACCACTCCTAAGACATCAGCATTTGCATTTATTGAATTTGATGGAAAGAAAAAAGAACGGAAAAATCATATTGTGGAAATTCCTGTATATGTTGTAAATATTGCAAAGAGAGAACCAGATGCAGTTAAAAAATATCTGGAAGAGAGAAAAGGATATAGTAATGTGGTTATTAAGAAATATCCGATCAAGAAGAATAGTTTGATAAAGATGGATGGATATTTGGCAAGATTGAGGGGAGCAAATGAAACAGATATTATATTAAAGAATGCAGTTCAATTAATTTTAAATAAAGACTTGTACGAGATAGTACGAAAAATTGAAAAGTATTTGGAATATAATTCACAATATCAAGCTGATGCTAAATTTGAAGGATTTACAATGAAAGATTTAAATATGATATATGAAGAATTATATTTAAAATTAAAAGAAAGTATTTTTCAAAAGCGCCCAGCGCAGCAAATGAAAACATTAGAAAAAGGAAAGGAAGCATTTATATCTATAGATAATTTAGGGGAAAAAGCAAAAGTAATCAATGAGATAATTACAATGTTTCGGTGCGATGCTACAACTGTGGCTAATCTTAAAGCAATCAATGGGTCACAGAATGCTGGAAGTATGAAAGTTAAGAAAAATACGTTAACATCGAAATCATTGAAAGTAGTTAACGTATTTTTCTAAACTTTCAT